>Ga0222429_100056_pt1 | contig 227222 bp, 205 predicted proteins | sample 1B50Ametagenome_FD_182475 | JGI IMG/M metagenome (GOLD analysis project Ga0222429, IMG submission 182475) | Enriched microbial communities from leaf-cutter ant dump, University of Wisconsin, Madison, United States - 1B50A (version 2) | ecosystem: Environmental > Terrestrial > Nest > Insects... | reverse complement strand
TCGATGGAACGGCGGATGAAGACCCAAGCTCTCCCACGGGCTTGGTGTCCCAAAGGTGCTGCGGTCTCTCATCCGCCACCGCACTTGGCAATACAACGCCAATCCCAGGCAAAGGGAAGTTACAAGGTGGCCGGCAGGCCGGATGAGGGGCAATCCCCTATGCCGCCCCAGCCAGCTCCCGCTGCGCCCCGGCAAACAGCCGCACCGACTTCAGCCGCGCGTCCATGTCATGGACCGGCATCGAGACGATCAATTCGTCCGCCTTCGTCAGCGCCAGGAAATCGGCGATGCGCCGCCTGATCGTCTCCGGCCCGCCGACCACGGCATATTGCAGCGTGTGCTCGACCATGATGCGCTCCTGCTCGTTCCAGAACCCATCCATGTCGTCGACCGGCGGCGGGAAGGCGCCGGGCGTGCCGCGGCGCAGGCGCACGAAGGATTGCTGCATGGAGGTGAAGAGGTGGCTCGCTTCGCCGTCCGTGTCGGCTGCCGCACCCATCACGCCCACCATGACATGAGGCTTGTCGAGATGTTGCGAAGGCACGAAGCGCTCGCGGTAGATTTCCAGCGCGCTCAGCAGCATGTCCGGCGCGAAATGCGAGGCGAAGGCGAAGGGCAGGCCTAGCATGCCGGCAAGATGCGCCGAATAGTGGCTGGAGCCGAGCAGCCAGACCGGCACGTTGCTGCCTGCGCCCGGAATGGCGATGACCTTCTGGTCCGGTTCCGGCGGGCCGAGGAGATGCATCAGTTCGACGACGTCCTGCGGGAAATTGTTGGCGGCGCTGTCGAGGTTGCGGCGCAGCGCCTGTGCCGTGCGCATGTCCGTGCCCGGTGCGCGGCCGAGGCCGAGGTCGATGCGGCCCGGAAAGAGTGCGGCAAGCGTGCCGAACTGCTCGGCGATGACGAGCGGGGAATGGTTCGGCAGCATGATGCCGCCGGAGCCGACGCGGATTTTTTCCGTGCCCGCCGCGACATGCTGGATGACGAGGGAAGTGGCGGCGCTGGCGATGCCGCGCATGCCGTGGTGCTCGGCGAGCCAGAAGCGCTTGTAGCCCTCCGCCTCCGCTTCCTGCGCGAGCAGGCGGGAATTTTCGAGCGACTGGGCGACGGTGCCGCCTTCGGTGACCGGGGAAAGGTCGAGGATGGAGAAGGGCACCATGGCGTGGCCTCTTTGTAAGGAAATTTGATTGCCCTCCCATGTAGGTTCAGTTTCTTGAAATCCAAGAAAAGCCTTGCCGGTTTTTGACCTGTGCCTCTTTGTTTTTGTTTTGTTCACATTTCGCTGGCAGGGTCCGGTCGACGGGACTAGGGTTTTCGCATGCAGGAAACGATTCGCATCATCGGCATCGATCCGGGGCTTCGGCGCACCGGCTGGGGTATTATCGAGACGCTCGGCAATTCGCTGCGCTTCGTCGCCTCCGGCACGGTAACCTCCGACGGCGACATGGACCTTGCCTCGCGGCTCTGCCAGCTCCACGACGGCCTTGCCGAGGTCGTTCACAGCTATCAGCCGGACGAGGCGGCGGTGGAGCAGACCTTCGTCAACAAGGATGCGACCGCGACGCTGAAGCTCGGCCAGGCGCGCGGCATCGCCATGCTGGTGCCGGCGCGTGCGGGCCTGCGGGTCGCGGAATATGCGCCGAACGCCGTCAAGAAGGCCGTCATCGGCGTCGGCCATGGCGAAAAGCAGCAGATCCACATGATGCTGAAGGTGCTGATGCCCAAGGCCACCTTCGTCGGCAACGACGCCGCCGACGCGCTCGCCATCGCCATCTGCCATGCCCACAACCGCCAGGGCCTCTCCGGCCGCCTCGCCAAGCTCGCCGGCTGATTTGTTCTTGACTTGTTCCTGTTTCGCCGATAAGTAATACCGCAGAGGTATTACCATGCGTGTGACGGAAAAGGGCCAGGTGACGATCCCGAAGGATATCCGCGAGCGATTGAACATCGGTCCCGGGTCCGAGGTGGATTTTATCGCGGACGGCAAGGGGGCGCGGCTGATCGTGGTGGCGGGCGGCAAGGCGTCGGAGACGGATGATTTCGAGGCCTGGCTGAAGAGCCGGTCGGGGACGTTCGATACCGGCGGCATGACGACGGACGAGTATATGGAATGGCTCCGGGGACCGCGCGATGACCTCGGTTCTGATTGATACGAATATCATCATCGACGTCTTCGGACCGGAAACACCGTTCAAGGCATGGTCGTCCGACGTCATCCTCGCGCTCAAGGCGGATGCGCAGTTCATCCTGTCGCCGATCGTCTGGGCGGAGCTTGCCGGCATGATGGCGAGCGAGGATGCGCTTGCACAGACGTTGTCGCGTCTTAATCCGGTACGCGAAGCCCTGCCGTTTTCCGCCGCCTATCGGGCGGGGCTGGCACACCAGCAATATCGCCGGGCAGGCGGACAGCGCGAGCGTACCCTGCCCGACTTCCTGATCGGTGCGCATGCCATGGTGCGCTCTCATCGCCTCCTGACCCGGGACGTGGCTCGCTATCACACTTATTTCCCCGCGCTCGACATCATCTCTCCCGAAACCCATCCCTGACGGACCCTTCCATGATCGGCAAACTCAAAGGCGTAATCGACGAGATCGGCGAGGATCACGTGGTCCTCGACGTGCATGGGGTCGGCTATATCGCCCATTGCTCGGCGCGCACGCTCGGCAGGCTGGGTTCGGCCGGCGAGGCGGCGGTGCTGTTCATCGAGACCTATGTGCGGGAGGACCAGTTCAAGCTGTTCGGCTTCCAGACGGCGCTGGAGCGCGAATGGTTCCGCCTGCTGCAAAGCGTGCAGGGCGTCGGCTCCAAGGTGGCGCTCGCCGTCCTCTCGACGCTGACGCCGGGGGAACTGGCGAACGCCATCGCGCTTCAGGACAAGACGGCGGTATCCCGCGCGCCCGGCGTCGGGCCCAAGGTGGCGGTGCGCATCGTCACGGAGCTGCGCAACAAGGCCCCGGCCTTTGCGGGCGAGGCGTCAGCCTCCATCGGGCTCAAGCAGGAGATCGGCGAGGGCGTCGCCTCCGCGCCGGTGAGCGATGCCGTCTCGGCGCTCACCAATCTCGGCTATTCGCGCGACCAGGCGGCAAACGCCGTGGCGGCGGCGCTGAAGAACGGCGGGGAGGGGGCCGACAGCGCCAAGCTCATCCGCCTCGGCCTCAAGGAATTGTCGCGGTGATGCGGTTGCCTTCCGCCGTGGACAATGGGATTAGGGCGCGATGAGCGACGAGAACAGACTGCTTTCGCCCGACAAGCGCGGCGAGGACATCGACACGGCCCTGAGGCCCCAGACGCTGGACGATTTCACCGGCCAGGCGGAGGCGCGCGCCAACCTCAAGATCTTCATCGAGGCGGCGAAGAACCGCGGCGAGGCGCTGGACCATGTGCTCTTCGTCGGCCCGCCCGGCCTCGGCAAGACGACGCTGGCGCAGATCATGGCCAAGGAGCTCGGCGTCAATTTCCGCTCCACCTCCGGCCCGGTCATCGCCAAGGCCGGCGACCTCGCGGCGCTTCTCACCAATCTCGAAGAGCGCGACGTGCTCTTCATCGACGAGATCCACCGCCTCAACCCGGCCGTCGAGGAAATCCTCTATCCGGCCATGGAGGATTTCCAGCTCGACCTCATCATCGGCGAGGGGCCTGCGGCGCGTTCGGTGAAGATCGACCTGTCGAAGTTCACGCTCGTCGCCGCCACCACGCGCCTCGGCCTATTGACGACGCCGCTGCGCGACCGCTTCGGCATTCCGGTGCGGCTCAATTTCTACACCGTCGAGGAGCTGGAATCGATCGTGCGCCGCGGCGCGCGGCTGATGGGCCTCGGCATGACGGACGAGGGCGCGCGCGAGATCGCGCGGCGGGCGCGCGGCACGCCGCGTATCGCCGGGCGGCTGCTGCGCCGCGTGCGCGATTTCGCCGAAGTGGCGCGGGCGGAGGCCGTGACGCGGCAGATCGCTGACGAGGCGCTGACGCGGCTCCTCGTCGACAATATGGGCCTCGACCAGCTCGACCGGCGCTACCTTTCGATGATCGCGCACAATTTCGGTGGCGGCCCGGTCGGTATCGAGACGATCGCGGCCGGGCTTTCCGAGCCGCGCGACGCCATCGAGGACATCATCGAGCCCTACATGATCCAGCAGGGCTTCATCCAGCGCACGCCGCGCGGGCGGGTGCTGACGGCCAATGCCTGGAAGCATCTCGGCCTGACGCCGCCGAAGGATATCGAGGCGACGCAGTTCCGGCTGGGGCTGGAAGATGAATGAAGGCATGTCCGTGACCGAAATGAACCACCATCTTTCTGGCGAGCTGACGGAGGCGGGTCACCGCCTTGTGCAGCGCGTCTACTATGAGGACACGGATTTTTCCGGTGTCGTCTACCACGCCCGCTACCTGCATTTCCTGGAGCGCGGGCGCACGGATTACCTGCGCCTTCTCGGCGTGGAGCAGGGAAGCCTCATCCTCGAGGAGGACCGCGAGGGCCTCGTCTTCGTCGTTCACCGCATGGAGATCGACTTCAAGGCGCCGGCGCGCATGGACGATATCCTGACGATCCTGACGTCCACGGAAAAGGCGGGCGGGGCGAAGATGATCCTCAACCAGGAAATCCGCCGGGGCGAGCAGGTGCTGATCGCCGCGCGGGTCATCATCGCCGTCATCAATGCGGCCGGCCGGCCGCGCCGGCTGCCCGAGGCGCTGGCGGCGCGCTTCCTTGCCAAGGCCGCGGCCGTTTCTGCCGGTGGGCAGTAACACTCCCTTAACCATAATGATGTCTTACTCGGCTGGTGAGGATTTTGTGCACTGCACGTCATCCTTTAACCAAAATTGCCGTGAAGAAGGCAGGTTGTAAGCGTTTGACCGGCATGGCGGCCGGCGGCATCAACCGGACATTCTTGACGGGTTGCGAAGCGGGTACGGGCGAAAATCCTTCCGGGCGACGCACGTTTTTGAATGCCGAAGCGGGTTTTTCCTCCCAAGGATCCGCGACGGCGGAATGTTACCCGGTTCGGGCCGCAAGCGCCTGTGCCGGGTGTTTGGATTCGGGGACTAGGTCTATGGAACAAGTGGGTTTGGAAGCGGCAGGCAGCGTGACCCTTTGGGGTCTCTTCATCCAGGCCGGATTCATCGTGAAGCTGGTCATGCTCGGCCTTATCGCCGCGTCCGTGTGGACCTGGGCCATCGTGGTCGACAAGTCGGTGAGCTACGGCAAGGCCCGCCGCCAGCTCGACAGTTTCGAGCAGGTCTTCTGGTCGGGCCAGTCGCTGGAAGAGCTCTACCGCACGCTCGCCGAGCGCCAGACGAGCGGCATGAGCGCCATGTTCGTGGCGGCGATGCGCGAATGGAAGAAGAGTTTCGAGCGCGGCGCGCGCTCGCCCATCGGGTTGCAGATGCGCATCGACCGGGCGATGGACGTGACGCTCGCCCGCGAATCCGAGACGCTGGAAGCCCGGCTCGGCTCGCTTGCGACCATCGGCTCGGCGGCGCCCTTCGTCGGCCTCTTCGGCACGGTCGTCGGCATCATGACCTCGTTCCAGGCGATCGCCGGCTCCAAGCAGACGAGCCTTGCGGTGGTCGCACCCGGCATCGCGGAAGCGCTGCTCGCCACCGCCATCGGCCTCGTCGCGGCCATTCCCGCCGTCATCGCCTACAACAAGTTCTCCGCCGATGCCGGCAAGCTGACGGCGCGCATGGAAGGTTTTGCGGACGAGTTCTCCGCCATCCTCTCGCGCCAGATCGACGAGAAGCTGCAGCCGCGCGCGGCGGCGCAGTAACCGGCTACCAGGTATTTCGCAGTTCCGACGCAAATCCATAGCAGGCTTGCCGGAACTGCCACAGACGGAGACGACGCCATGGGCATGTCAGTCGGAGCGAAGAATGGCGGAGGCGGACGGCGCCGCCGCGGCGGCGGCAGGCGCGCGCCGATGAGCGAGATCAACGTGACGCCGATGGTCGACGTCATGCTCGTGCTGCTCATCATCTTCATGGTCGCGGCGCCCCTGATGACCGTCGGTGTGCCGCTCGACCTGCCGAAGACGCAGGCCAAGGCCCTCAATGCCGATACCCAGCCGATCACCGTCTCGGTCAAGGCCGACGGCCAGGTCTTCCTGCAGGAAACCGCGATCCCCGTCGAGGAGATTACCGCCAAGCTCCAGGCCGTCGCGACGACGGGCTATACCGAGCGCATCTTCGTGCGCGGCGACGGCAATGCGCCGTATGGCGTGATCGCCGATGTCATGTCGCGCATCCAGGCCGGCGGCTTCACCAATATCGGCCTCGTCACCGAGCAGAAACCGGACAGGTAACCGCACGCCATGAAGGGCAGCCTTGCCACATCCGCCGTGCTCCACGCCCTGGTCATCACCTGGGCGCTGGTCTCGCTCGGCCGTCCCGAGAGCTTCGACGTCGCCGACGTCGAGGCGCTGCCGGTCGACATCGTGTCGATCGAGGAACTGACGCAGATCCAGCAGGGCGACAAGAAGGCCGAGATGAAGGAAAAGGCCGCGCCCGTCCCGACCAAGAAGGAAACGCCGGTCGAGAATGCGCAGAATGCCGGCGACAACGAGGTCGACCTGAAGAACCTGCCGACGCCGGAGGAAAAGCCGCGCGACATCGAGACCGCCGCCTCGCCGGAAAAGGCCGAGAAGGTCGTCCAGACGCCGGACACCAAGCCGGTGGAAGAGGTCAAGCCCGAAAAGTCGGCAAGCGAGCCCTCCACGGAGGTTGCGGCGCTGCCGGAGGCCAAGCAGGAGGTCAAGCCGGACCCGAAGCCCGAGGCGACCCCGAGCGAGGACAAGCCCGCCGAGGACCCGGAAGCAGAAGCGCTGCCGGACAAGGTGCCGCTGCCGGAGATGAAGCCGAAGGTCGAGCAGAAGAAGGCCGAGCCCGTCGAGAAGCCGGAAGAGAAGAAGACGGAGACGGCCAAGGCCCAGACCGCCAAGACGCCTGACCGCAAGAAGGACGAGAAGAGGAAGCAGGAGAAGGCGAGCTCGCTCAATGACAGCGACTTCAACGCCGACGAGATCGCCGCGCTTCTCAACAAGGAAAAGGCGGCCGGCGGCGGCGCCAAGCGCTCGCAGGAGCAGGCGGCCCTCGGCGGCAAGAAGACGACGACCGGCTCCAAGCTCTCGATGAGCGAGATGGACGCGCTGCGCGGCCAGATCCAGAACAACTGGTCGATCATCCCCGGCCTTTCGGACGCGGCCGACGTGCGCATCCAGGTCAAGATGCAGCTCGACCAGAACGGCGACATCATCGGCGAGCCGGAAGTGACCGCCACGGGCGGCTCGGAATCCGCGCGCCGGGCGCTTGCCGGCGGCGCGCGCCGCGCCATCATGAAATCGCGCCCCTTCAAGGGCCTGCCGCCGGAAAAATATGACGCCTGGAGCGAAGTCGTCGTGAATTTCGACCCCAGCCAGATGATGTAAGAACTAGGGAAGGCCTAGATAGATGTTCAAACGCAATCTCCTCCGTTTGCTGGTCGTGTTGACCGGCCTTGCGGCTTTCCTGCCGCAGGCCTGGGCGCTCGTGGAAATCAACATCAACAAGGGCAATGTCGAGCCGTTGCCGATCGCCGTGACGGACTTCGTCGCCGGTGGCGACCTCGGCCAGCGCATCACCGACGTGATCGCGGCGGACCTCAAACGCTCCGGCCTTTTCGCGCCGGTCGCCAAGCAGGCCTTCATCGAGAAGATCTCCAACCCCGACCAGGCGCCGCGCTTCGAGGACTGGAAGGTCATCAACGCGCAGGCGCTCGTCACGGGCCGCGTGACGCAGGAAGGCGACGGACGCCTTCGCGCCGAGTTCCGCCTGTGGGACACCTTCGCCGGCCAGCAGCTTACCGGCCAGCAGTTCTTCACCCAGCCGGAGAACTGGCGCCGCGTGGCGCACATCATCGCCGACGCGATCTATGAGCGCATGACGGGCGAGAAGGGCTACTTCGACACGCGTATCGTCTATGTTGCCGAAAGCGGCCCGAAGACGGCCCGCAAGCGCCAGCTCGCCATCATGGACCAGGACGGCTTCAACGCCCGCGCGCTGACGAACGGCAACGATATCGTGCTGACGCCGCGCTTCTCGCCGAACCGGCAGGAAATCACCTACATGTCCTTCGAGGGCAACCAGCCGCGCGTCTACCTGCTGCAGCTGGAGACCGGGCAGCGCGAGGTCGTCGGCAACTTCCCCGGCATGACCTTCTCGCCGCGCTTCTCGCCGGATGGCCAGAAGGTCATCATGAGCCTGCAGCAGGAAGGCAATTCCAACATCTACACGATGGACCTGCGCTCGCGCACCACGACGCGCCTGACCTCGACGGCCGCCATCGACACCTCGCCGTCCTATGCGCCGGACGGCACGCAGGTCGTCTTCGAAAGCGACCGGGGCGGCAAGCCGCAGCTCTACGTGATGGGCGCCGACGGCTCCAACCAGCGCCGCATCTCCTTCGGCGACGGCTCCTATTCGACGCCGGTATGGTCGCCGCGCGGCGACCTCATCGCCTTCACCAAGCAGTCGGGCGGCAAGTTCTCGATCGGCGTGATGAAGCCGGACGGCTCGGGCGAGCGCATCCTGACGACGGGCTTCCACAACGAGGGCCCGACCTGGGCGCCGAACGGCCGCGTGCTGATGTTCTTCCGCCAGGCGGCCGGCGCGGGTGGCCCGCAGATCTATTCGATCGACCTGACCGGCTATAACGAGCAGGTCGTGCCGACGAAGGGCTTTGCCTCGGACCCGGCCTGGTCGCCGCTTCTGGAATAGCGCCGTTGCGGGTGCGCGCCTGCCGCGATCTTGCCGCAAAGTCCTGCAAATCAGGCGAAAGGCAGGACGCGGCACATGCGCGCCCACCGGGAATGCGAGGGGCCGGGGACGGTCTTTAAAGCAATCGTTAACCATAGTCGTTGAACGCCGATTAACCGCTTCGGGTTACAGTCCGGCAACCCTGATTGAAACCCGTGCTTCAACGCACTTGACGCAAGAACTGATGCAAGGAGACCGGCTCATGAGCCGCATTCATACCCCGGCCGCTGGCCGCATGCAGACCATCGCCCGCAACCCGGTGATGATCGCGCTCGTCATGACGCTGGCGCTTGCCGGCTGCGCCTCCAAGAAGAACCTGCCGAACAGCGCCGGCGACCTCGGCCTCAACGGCGGCGCGGGCGCGGCGACGCCCGGCTCGCAGCAGGACTTCACCGTGAACGTCGGCGACCGCATCTTCTTCGACACCGACTCCTCGTCGGTTCGTGCAGACGCCGCCGCGACGCTCGACCGCCAGGCCCAGTGGCTGCAGCGCTACCCGAACTACGCGATCACGGTCGAAGGCCATGCCGACGAACGCGGCACGCGTGAATACAACCTCGCGCTCGGTGCACGCCGTGCGGCCGCGACCCGCCAGTACCTGGCTTCGCGCGGCATTCCGGCAAACCGCATCAAGACGATCTCCTACGGCAAGGAAAAGCCGGTCGCCGTCTGCGACGACATTTCCTGCTGGTCGCAGAACCGCCGCGCGGTCACCGTTCTCGGCGGCGCCGGCATGTAATTCCTTGCCCGCAGGCAAGTGCGAAAGGCGGCCTTTGGGCCGCCTTTCTTTTTTCAACACACTTTGGCCGAACTCCGTTGCTTTTTGAGTGTATTTGGAAAATTCTTGCGCCCCGCGCTTCGGCGCACAACAGGACTAACAGGACGAAGATAGATGAAGAAACTTGTCGCGGCAGGCGTTCTCAGTCTCGCAGCGGTAGTGGGCACGGTCGGGCCGATCAACGCATCGCCGCTTTCGACGCTGATGAACGACCTTTTCCCGGCCAAGGGTAAGCACGCCCAGAACGGCGGCGTGGTTCTCGCCCAGGCGATGGACCCGCGGGTCGGCCAGCTCGAAGAGCAGATCCGCACCCTCAACGGCCGCATCGAGGAGATGAGCTACCAGCTCCTGCAGATGCAGGAACAGCTCCGCAAGACGCAGGAAGACAACGAATACCGCTTCCAGGACCTCGAAAGCGGCAAGGGCAAGGCGAGCGGCAAGAGCGGCGCGCTCGACAAGCCGGTGGATAGCGGCACCGCCGGCCGGCAGACGGCATCGAACGCGGTTCCGGCGGATCAGACCGCCGGGGCCGACGCCGGCACCGGCGGCGAGGGGCTCGGCGCGCAGCCGCAGGAGCTCGGCAGCATCCAGTTCGACGAGAACGGCAACGCGATCGGCGCGGAGGCCAACCCGGACCTCGACAACCAGAGCGCCTCCACCGGCGGCGATGCGCTGCCCGGCGTCGACGACGGCCTGCCGCAGGCCTCGCAATCGGCGACCGCCTCGCTCGACAAGCCGGAAGACCTCTACCAGTCAGCCTACGGCCACGTGCTTTCGGGCGACTATCAGGTCGCCGAGCGCGAATTCCGTGATTACCTCGATATCTTCCCGAAGAGCGAGAAGGCGGCGGACGCCAATTTCTGGCTCGGCGAGGCCCAGTACTCGCAGGGCAACTACAACGACGCGGCCAAGACCTTCCTCAACGCGCACCAGACCTACGGCAAGTCGAAGAAGGCGCCGGAAATGCTGCTGAAGCTCGGCATGTCGCTCGCCGCCCTCGACAACCGCGAAACCGCCTGCGCGACGCTGCGCGAAGTCACCAAGCGCTACCCGAACGCCTCCAAGGCCGTGAAGAGCAAGGTTTCTTCCGAACAGAGCCGCCTGTCCTGCTGATCGCGGACGGACGATGACCGTGGCCTTCGACGATCCCGTCCTTGCGGCCGCCGACCGTTTCCTCAAGACCTTCCAGCGCCCCGCACGCCTTCTCGCCGCCGTTTCCGGCGGAAGCGATTCGACCGGGCTCTTCATCGCCTTCGCCACCCTCCTGAGCGCGGGCCGCCACCCCCACGTCACGCTCTGCGCCGCCACGGTCGACCATGGCCTGCGCGCCGGCTCGGCCGAAGAGGCCGCAGCGGTCGCCGCGCTTTGCGCGCGCCACGGCATCGCGCACGCCACCCGCCGCTGGGACGGGCCGAAACCCGTCTCGGGCCTCCAGGCCGCGGCCCGCGCCGAACGCTACCGCCTGCTCGTCGACGCCGCGCGCGCGCTGGGTGCGGACGCCATTCTTGCCGCCCATACGCGGGGCGACCAGTCCGAGACCGTCGCCATGCGCGCGGCGCGCGCGCCGGAGGGGATCGGTCTTTCCGGCATGGCGGAGGGCGTCCTTCTCGACGGCGCCGTCTGGCTGCTCCGGCCCTTCCTTGCCGTGGAGCGGCAGGATATCCGCGCTTTCCTCGCCGCGCGGGGGGAAGGCTGGATCGAGGACCCCAGCAATCTCAACCCTCGCTTCGAGCGGGTGCGGGTTCGCGGCGTGGGCGAGGGGCCGGAAGCGGCCGCCGGCCGCCTGTCGCTGTCGCAGCGCGCCGCCGCGTTCCTGCTGGAGGCCGTTACGGCCGAAGGTCCGCTCTTCAAGCTCCCGGCGCCGGCCGTTACGGCTGCGCTCGCCGACCCGGCGGCCTGGCGCGGCCTTCTGGTGCTTGCGGCGGCGGCGGGCGGGCGGGCGCATGGGCTCGAAGCCCGCTCGGCCGCGCGCCTGCGCACCTTCCTTGCCAGCGGCACACTGTCGCGGCTGACGGCCGGACGCGTGGTTTTCGACCGCCGCCGCGACGGCCTTTATCTCTACCGCGAATGCCGGGGCATCGCCTCGCTTGCGGTTCCCGCGGGGGCCGGCGCCGTCTGGGACGGGCGCTGCCGTGTGGTGAACCGCACAGGCCGGGCGCTCGTGGTTTCCGCCGCGGGCGATGCGGCCGGCGGGGAGTTGCGCGGCCCCGTCCTGCGAGCCGCCCGCGCCGCGCCGCGCCTGAATTTCGGGGATGGCGGGGCGGTGCGGGAGGGCGTGGAGGTCGTGCCGGTGATCGCGCCCTACGCGCATTTCCTGCCGCGCTTCGACCTGCCGCTGGCGCAGGCGCTCGCGGGCCTTCTCGGATGTGCACCCTTTCCGTCTCCGCCGAACGAATGAAGGCGCAGGCCGGCACGTTGTGCTAGAGTAGCTTTGCGGCCCTCCGGCCGTTGACGATAGTTTGACAAAAGCCCGTGGGGGCGCGCGCTTTGCCTTGGCAAGGCCGCATGGCGACCCTATGTTAGCGGGAAAGAAACGGCCGGGAACCCCCGGCCGGGAAAGTGCCCGGAACGTTCGATGAATCCTAATTTCCGCAACTTCGCCCTGTGGGCGATCATCGCCCTGCTGCTGATCGCGGTGTTCAGCATGTTCCAGACGAGCCCGGCGCAGACCGGCTCGCGGGAAATCCCCTATTCGCAGTTCCTCAAAGAGGTGGACTCGAGCCGGGTGAAGGAAGTCGTCATCACCGGCGAGAAGATCGTCGGCAGCTATGCCGAGACCGGCGCGACCTTCCAGACCTATGCGCCGAACGGTGACAACTCGCTCGTCCAGCGCCTCGAGGCCAAGAACGTCGTCGTCAGCGCGCGGCCGGAGACGGACGGCTCGTCCGGCTTCCTCAGCTATATCGGCACGCTGCTGCCCATGCTGCTCATCCTCGGCGTCTGGCTGTTCTTCATGCGCCAGATGCAGGGCGGCTCGCGCGGTGCGATGGGCTTCGGCAAGTCCAAGGCCAAGCTCCTCACCGAGGCGCACGGCCGCGTGACCTTCGCGGACGTCGCGGGCGTCGACGAGGCCAAGCAGGACCTCGAAGAGATCGTCGAGTTCCTGCGCGACCCGCAGAAGTTCCAGCGCCTCGGCGGGCGCATCCCGCGCGGCGTGCTGCTCGTCGGCCCGCCCGGCACGGGCAAGACGCTGCTCGCGCGCTCCGTCGCGGGCGAGGCGAACGTGCCCTTCTTCACCATCTCGGGCTCCGATTTCGTGGAAATGTTCGTCGGCGTCGGCGCAAGCCGTGTCCGCGACATGTTCGAGCAGGCCAAGAAGAACGCGCCCTGCATCATCTTCATCGACGAAATCGACGCCGTTGGCCGCCATCGCGGCGCGGGCCTCGGCGGCGGCAACGACGAGCGCGAGCAGACGCTGAACCAGCTCCTCGTCGAGATGGACGGCTTCGAGGCGAACGAGGGCATCATCCTCATCGCCGCGACCAACCGTCCCGACGTGCTCGACCCGGCGCTGCTGCGTCCCGGCCGCTTCGACCGCCAGGTCGTCGTGCCGAACCCGGACATCGTCGGCCGCGAGCGCATCCTGAAAGTGCATGTGCGCAACGTGCCGCTGGCGCCGAACGTCGACCTCAAGGTGCTGGCCCGCGGCACGCCCGGTTTTTCCGGCGCCGACCTCATGAACCTCGTCAACGAGGCGGCCCTGATGGCGGCGCGCCGCAACAAGCGCCTCGTCACCATGCAGGAGTTCGAGGACGCCAAGGACAAGATCATGATGGGCGCCGAGCGCCGCTCCTCGGCCATGACCGAGGCGGAAAAGAAGCTCACCGCCTATCACGAGGCCGGCCACGCCATCGTCGCGCTCAAGGTGCCGCTGGCCGATCCGCTGCACAAGGCGACGATCATTCCGCGCGGCCGTGCGCTCGGCATGGTCATGCAGCTTCCCGAGGGCGACCGCTACTCGATGAGCTACAAGTGGATGGTCTCGCGCCTCGCCATCATGATGGGTGGCCGCGTCGCCGAGGAGATCACCTTCGGCAAGGACAACATCACCTCCGGCGCCTCCTCCGACATCGAGCAGGCGACCAAGCTCGCCCGCGCCATGGTCACGCAATGGGGCTTTTCCGACCAGCTCGGCCAGGTCGCCTATGGCGAGAACCAGCAGGAAGTGTTCCTCGGCCATTCGGTCGCGCAACAGAAGAACGTGTCCGAAGCGACCGCGCAGAAGATCGACAACGAGATCCGTCGCCTGATCGACGAGGCCTATGCCGAGGCCAAGCGCATCATCACCGAGCAGAACCACGAATTCGTGGCGCTCGCCGAAGGCCTGCTCGAATACGAGACGCTGACGGGCGACGAGATCAAGGCTCTCATCCGCGGCGAGAAGCCCGCCCGGGACCTTGGCGACGACACGCCGCCGCACCGCGGCTCGGCCGTGCCGAAGGCCGGCCAGAAGAAGGGCGGCGAGCCGGAAAGCGGCCTGGAGCCGCAGCCGCAGTAACGTGCCTTCCCCGCAGGGACCTGCAGACGGCCGGGAGCCTCCTCCCGGCCGTTTTCGTTCGGTAACGGCCTGTAACGAATCCTGATTTCGGGATGGATGCTCTTTTTGCGCTTTTATGGCAATAAGCGCGGATGCTGCCTGTCTTAAGGTTAAAGTCACGCGAGTGGCGTAGAATATTGGCCCATTCGATGCCCTGATATATAGGGTACTTGGGACGCGGCAGGTGGAACGCGTATGCGCGGGGCGCGGCGGATGACGCCGCGAGAGCCCCGCGAATTCAGGAGCGAACATGAAACGTCGTTATTTCGGCACGGACGGCATCCGGGGTCAGTCCAACCTCTTTCCGATGACGCCGGACCTTGCCATGCGGGTCGGCATTGCCGTGGGCACGATCTTCCGGCGCGGCGCACACCGCCACCGCGTCGTCATCGGCAAGGACACGCGCCTTTCCGGCTACATGCTGGAAAACGCCATGGTCGCCGGCTTCACCGCGGCCGGCATCGACGCCTTCGTCCTCGGCCCGATCCCGACGCCGGCCGTCGCCATGCTGACGCGGTCGCTGCGCGCCGATATCGGCGTCATGATCTCCGCCTCGCACAACCCGTTCTACGACAACGGCATCAAGCTTTTCGGCCCGGACGGCTACAAGCTGTCCGACGAGATCGAGATGGAGATCGAGGACCTGCTGGAAAAGGACATGATGGCGCAGCTCGCCAAGTCCGCCGAGATCGGCCGGGCCAAGCGTATCGACGGCGTGCACGACCGCTATATCGAGCATGCCAAGCGTACGCTGCCGCGCGACGTGACCCTGCAGGGCCTGCGCATCGCCATCGACTGCGCCAACGGCGCGGCCTACCGCGTGGCGCCGGCGGTGCTGTGGGAACTCGGTGCGGACGTCGTGACGATCGGCAACGATCCGGACGGCGTCAACATCAACCTCGAATGCGGTTCCACCCATCCGGCCGCGCTCCAGCACAAGGTGCATGAGGTGCGCGCCGATATCGGCATCGCGCTTGACGGCGATGCCGACCGCGTGCAGATCGTCGACGAGAACGGCAAGATCATCGACGGCGACCAGCTCATGGCGGTGATCGCCGAAAGCTGGGCGGCCGACGGCATGCTGCGCGGCGAGGGGATCGTGGCGACGGTCATGTCCAATCTCGGCCTCGAACGGTTCCTCACCGGCAAGGGCCTCGGCCTGCAGCGCACCAAGGTCGGCGACCGTTATGTCGTCGAGCACATGCGCCAGAACGACTACAATGTCGGCGGCGAACAGTCCGGCCATATCGTGCTCTCCGATTTCGGCACGACCGGCGACGGCCTCGTCGCCGCGCTGCAGATCCTTGCCTGCGTCAAGCGCTCCGGCAAGACGGTGAGCGAGGTGTGCAACCGTTTCGAGCCCGTGCCGCAGGTGCTGAAGAATGTGCGCGTGCAGGCCGGTGCGCCGCTGGAGGACGCCGCCGTGCGCCAGGCCATCGCCGATGCCGAAAGCGAGCTTGCCCGGAACGGCCGCCTGCTCATCCGCCCCTCCGGCACCGAGCCGCTCATCCGCGTCATGGCGGAAGGCGACGACCGCGCGCAGGTGGAGCGCATCGTGGATGAGCTGATCGGCGTCATCGGCGCGGTGCGCAACGCCGCCTGATCCGCAAGGACATATCTCCTGAAAGGCCGGGGCGATGCTCCGGCCTTTTTCGTTCATGGCAGGTTTTCTTGGCGGGCACCGTGGATTGGTGTAACGCGATATCCGGGCGGGATTCGCCAACCGGAAATTGCGGAGGCCATAAACGGACATGAACAGCAAGACCTCCGAAATGGAACGGTTGGCGCGCCAGCTCTACCAGAGCAACAGGCATCGGCTGGACCTTCTTGCCGGTGACAAGCCGGAAACGGCGGTCCAGCTTCCCGTGGATCGGCTGTTCGGCACGAAACCCGACTGGAGCCGGAGCGTCAGGCTCGGCAAGGGCGATGTCCGGTATTCAAGGCACACGAAGGACACCGTGAGCTTCCTGCCCGTTCGGTGGCAGGACGAGCTGGACAGGGGCGGGAGCCTGTGGTCCGGCTGCGAGAACTGGTGGGCGGGCTATCCGCTCATCGCCTGGGTCTCGATCAAGGCCGCTGACGACGGGGTGGCGGGCCATCTCAAGTTCAATGCCGAGGTCGGTCCCGTTTCGGATCAAAAGGTCCGCAAGGGCCTGATCAAGGCGCTCGCGGCGGGCGCTTGCGCAGAGGGGGCGGAGCGAATCCGGTTCCCCGCGGGGGCTACCGACAGGGGGCGCCTCTATTCGCGCTTCCTGCACGCAAGCGCCATCGATCTGGCGGACATCCGCGATACGAACGAGGTGGAAAGGAAGCTCGTGCAGCTGGTGGCCGCCTTCGAGCCGGAGATCGAACTGGTCGCGCGCGCCATCCGGCAATTCCTCGACGCCGGCGCGGTGCCGGCGGCGGCGCGTTAACCATTTGGTAACGCTTTCTGTTGCAAGAACGTTAACGAAATGTCGAATTCGATCGGGAGGTCATCTTCCGGCCGAATAGCCCGGATCTTTCGATCACGAGGCGACGGTCCCGCCATTAGGGCGGGCACCCTTTGCGGTTAACCGTTAGAAGTGTCCCATTATCGCCTGCTTGCTCCGCTCGATTCCGGTTCGCGGAGGCTAGCCTGCTGTTTTGAGCCTTTCAACGATGACCAGCATCCAGACGAACGTTGCCGCGATGGCGGCTATACAAACCCTTCGCACGATCGGCGAGGATACGGCCCAGGTGCAGCGACAGGCCAGTTCCGGCCTGCGCGTGCAGATCGCCACCGACAATGCGGCCTATTGGTCGATCTCGACGACGATGCGGTCGGACCGCATGGCGGTCTCGGCCCTCGCCGATGCGCTGGGACTGGGAGCGGCGAAGGTGGACACCGCCTATGCGGGAATGAACGCCGTCGTGGACATTCTCTCCGAATTCAAGGCCAGGCTCGTCGCCGCCAAGGAAGACGGTGTCGACAAGGCCAAGATCCAGACGGAGTTGGAGCAACTGAAGCAGCAGGTCGTCAATGTCGCGACCGCGTCCAGCTTCAGCGGCCAGAACTGGCTGAACACGGATATCGAGGATATCTACGACATGGAGACGAACACGGCATCCGTCGTCTCCTCGTTCTCGCGCTCCTCGCGCGGCGTGTCGGTCGACAAGATGGACGTCCATCTCGACAAGATCAGCCTTTTCAACAGCACCGGCGGCGGCCTTCTGCAGAGCGACCCGCGCGACGTCAAGACGCTGGGCGGGATGCGCTATCAGGACACCGAACCCTACGGTACCGGGACGGTTTATTACACCGAGACGTCGGAAGAATGGATGAACCCGAGCAGGAGGGAAGGGCAGAACGCGTTCATCGACTTCAGATTTCCCTATGGATCGTCGCTGGATTTCAACGCGCCCGGCGCGGAGATAAAATTCAATCTCATTCTCGACAAGGAACAGGACCCTTCCGGCCTTACCGGAACGGATCGCGAATTGTTTGACCTGCCGGGTCCGTATGATCCCGGCTTCGCCGTGAGCGTGACGATCACGAAAGCGACGGTCGACGCTTTCAATCCGGGTTGGGGCGGTGTCATCTCGAGCAACAGTGACTTCGCGGCCCTGCTGAACAATGTGCTTTCCGCCCAGGGCGCCGGTGCGAGGGGGGATTTGACCAAGCGCCTGGCCCCGGGGCCTGACGGTCTCGTCCACTATGTCCACGACGACGAGACGATCCGCATATCGACGAAGCAGATGCATGGCGACGGCAACTATATCGAGATCGCCAATCTCGGCGGCCTCGGCATCAGCACGGGCGGGCTGGTCGAAGCCTCCAAGTTCGGCACGAGAGGCTCGGGCATGGTGTTGCAGTTCCAGCGGTTTGCGCTCCAGCCGGACGGCAACGATCCCAATGGCGTCGAGGTGGATTTCGACTTCTCGGTCAACGGGGCACCGGTCACGCACCACAGCTTCAGCCGCAAATATGTGAACGAGCTGCTGGGCAAGGAGAACGGCGCGGTGGAAACACCTCAGGAAATGGTCGTGCTGCTGAAATCCTTGCTGGATACGGACTGGCCGGACACGATCATCGAAGTCTCGGCGAGCGATCCGGGCGCCATCATCGTGAAGTCCGACCCCGTAGTCGACAGGAAAACGGGGCCGGGTACGCGCATCGCGTTCTCCAATATCGACGTCAGCATCGAGCCGATCCCGGTCATCAACTTCCTCAACATCGACATCGACAAGAAGCCCGACCTGATCGAACACTATATCGACTACATAGAGGTAGCCTCCCAGCGCATCGTCTCGGGGGCTTCGCTCCTCGGCGCGGTCTCGAAACGAATCGAGATGCAGACGGAATTCGCCGCAAGGATGATGGAGATGACCGACAAGGGCGTCGGCCGTCTCGTCGATGCGGACATGAGCGAGACATCGACCCGCCTGAAGGCCCTCCAGACGCAGGAGCAGCTTGCGGTCCAGTCGCTGTCCATCGCCAACACGAATGCCGAGACCATCGTGCAACTGTTCCGCTAGGGCCATCGTACCCGCTTGCCGCGATGCCGCCCGATTGTCGTCGGGCGGCATCGCGGGCACCGATGTCGTGCCGCCTGCGGGGCATGCGGACCTGTGCGCCCGCCGGCAGGGTCGCGGCGCCCGTCGGGGTGCCTGCGGATACGGTTAAGCAACGGGAAATATTATCCCTTTGTTTACCAGGTCCTGCAGGCTTTGCTGCAATGCAAAGAACCCGCTTAAGCGGGCCTTAACCATTCTTCTTCATTATCCATGCCTGATCGAGGGACTTGGGGACCGGCGTACCGGACGCGCCAAGCACACGCCTATTTGGAGTCAGGCCATGAGGAAAGTTTTGAGTGGTGTCGTTGCCGTCCTGCTGACAGGCACGTCGGGTTATGCGGCAGACCTGTATGAGCCGCAGGTCATCGAGGCCCCGGTTCAGGAAGCGGCCATCGTCGAGACGGGCGGCTGGTATCTGCGCGGCGATGCGGGCTGGTCCTACAACAAGCTGCGCGGCGCGCACTATTTCCAGGGCTCGAACGCCCTTGAGCGCAATTTCGACACGGCGAGCCTCAAGAGCGGCTTCACCCTCGGCGGTGGCGTCGGCTACCAGGCGACCGAGCACCTGCGTGCGGACGTGACGCTCGACTACATGTTCAAGTCGAAGTTCCACGGCTCCACCTCGGGCGGCGGCGCGGCCTTCGGCGCGTGCGTCGGCCCCTGCACCTCGCGCGACGTGGCCTCCCTCACCGCTCTCAGCCTGCTTGCCAACGCCTATGTGGACATCGGCCACTACGGCATCGTGACGCCCTATGTCGGCGGCGGTATCGGCGGCACCTACGTGAAGTGGGACGACCTGGAAAACACCTCCTGCGCCGACAACGGTTCGGGCTGCGATGCGACCGTTACCCATCGCGGCAAGAAGAGCTGGCGCTTCACCTACGCGCTCATGGCCGGCGCGGCGATCGACCTGACCTGCAACCTGAAGGCCGATGTCGGCTATCGCTTCCGCCATATCACGCGCGGCGACATGTTCGGCTACGCCCAGAACGGCGGCCCGGGCTCCGACCGCGGCTTCTACAGCCACGAAGCCCGTGCGGGCCTGCGCTATTCCTTCAACGGCTGCGAGCAGGCGGCCTATATCCCGCCGGCCGATATCCCGATCGAGCAGCCGGTCTACAAGTAAGACCTGTCCGCGCCATGCATCCAAGGCCGTCCTCCGGGGCGGCCTTTTGCATTTGGGGCGAGGGGGAGGCACGGGCTTAACGGTTTGTTCACCCTGTCGCAATTATGGTTAACCAACGGTGTATGGCGGCGCGATGCCGGCTGCGCCGCTTGCGCAACCGCCGGGTGGGCCCGGTCTGCCGGGGTCGAGACCATGTTCCGCCGCTTTGCACCGTTCCTTTTTGCTGCTGCCGCCGCGCTTGCCGCGACGGGTGCCTTTGCGGAGGACATCGAGATCATCGACGCGCCGGAGATCGACGTGTCGAAGAGTGCCTCGGCCGAGGGCTGGTACGTGCGCGGCGACCTCGGCTATCCGGGCTGGACGAAGGGCGGGCGGCCGGCCGTCTCGCAGCCCGGCGCATCGCAGGATTTCGACGAAGCCCGCTTTTCCCGCCCGCTCTCCTTCGGCGCGGGCCTCGGCTACCAGTTCGGCGACCTCCTGCGCGCCGACCTGACGGCAGACTATTCCGGGGGCGACTTCAGCGGCAAGGCGGCCTGTGCCGGCGGGCCCTGCGCCTTCACGGCCGACTACTCCGCCACCGGCCTCATGGCGAACGGCTATGTCGACCTCGGCACGCTCGCCGGATTCACGCCCTATCTCGGCGCGGGGCTGGGGGCGACCTATCTTGACTGGCGCGACGCCGCCTGCTCGGGCGCCGGGTGCCCGGGCGCCACCCTTGAAGGGCAGGACGGGCTGCGCTTCACCTATGCGCTGATGGCGGGCGCCTCCGTGGACCTGACCTCGCGCGTCAAGCTCGACATCGGCTACCGCTATTCCGCCATCGCCGGCGGCGCGGCCTTCCACGCCGGCCCCGGAGCCATGGACGTCCGCGACGACGGCCTTCGCAAGCACGCGTTCCGCATCGGCCTGCGCGTTCCTCTCTGGTAAGCCGCTCCATCGTTTCCATTGCGCCGGATTATTTTTCATTTCCGACATATTGCGCTTGACACCGGACGGGCTCTTCCATATTCACGGCGGCGGGACACTCCTCCCCAACGAGGAGCTATCTATCTGGAAGGATAGCGATCATGACGAAGACCGTCACACCGCCGGGCGTGCGCCCGAACAATACCCATTTTTCTTCTGGCCCTTGCTCGAAGCGCCCCGACTGGTCGCTCGAAGCACTTTCCGATGCTCCGCTCGGTCGTTCGCACCGCGCCAAGATCGGCAAGGCCAAGCTCAAGCAGGCCATCGATCTCACCCGCGACGTCCTGGAAGTGCCGGCGGATTACCGCATCGGCATCGTGCCGGCCTCCGACACCGGCGCCGTCGAGATGGCGCTATGGTCGCTGCTTGGGCCCCGCGGCGTCGACATGGTCGCCTGGGAAAGCTTCGGCTCGGGCTGGGTTTCGGACGTCGTGAAGGAGCTGAAGCTCCCCGACACCCGCAAGATCACCGCCGACTACGGCCTTCTTCCCGACCTTTCTACGATCGATTTCGACCGTGACGTGGTCTTCACCTGGAACGGCACGACCTCGGGCGTGCGCGTGCCGAACGCCGACTTCATCCCGGCCGACCGCAAGGGCCTGACGATCTGCGATGCGACCTCGGCCGCGTTTGCGCAGAACCTCGATTTCGCCAAGCTCGATGTCGTCACCTTCTCCTGGCAGAAGGTTCTCGGCGGCGAGGGCGCGCACGGTGTCATCATCCTCGGCCCCCGCGCGGTGGAGCGCCTCGAAAGCTATACGCCGGCCTGGCCGATGCCGAAGATCTTCCGCATGACCAAGGGCGGCAAGCTCATCGAGGGCATCTTCCAGGGCGAGACGATCAACACGCCTTCCATGCTCTGCGTGGAAGACTATATCGACGCCCTCCTCTGGGCAAAGCAGGTCGGCGGCCTGACCGGCCTGATGGCCCGCGCCGACGCCAATGCCAAGGTCATCTTCGACTTCGTCGAGAAGAACGACTGGATCGCCAATCTCGCCAGGGATCCGGCGACGCGCTCCAACACGTCGGTCTGCCTGACGATCGCCGACAAGGATGTGCTGGCGCTCGATGCCGAGGCTCAGGCAGCCTTCGCCAAGGGTCTCGTCTCGCTCCTCGACAAGCAAGGTGTCGCCTATGACATCGGCGCCTACCGCGATGCCCCGTCGGGCCTTCGCATCTGGGCCGGCGCCACCATCGACACCGCCGACCTCGAAGCGCTGATGCCCTGGCTGACCTGGGCCTTCGAGACCCAGAAGGCGACGCTTTCCAAGGCTGCGGCCTGATTTCGCGACCGGCTTCGCCCTCTGGACGAAGCTACCCTCGTTCCATCTCCCAGACCGATTCAAGGAGGCCTCTCGTGGCACCTCGCGTACTCGTATCCGACGAACTCTCGGAAACCGCCGTCCAGATCTTTTGCGATCGCGGCGTCGACGTCGACTTCCAGCCGAAGCTCGGCAAGGACAAGGAAAAGCTCGCCGAGATCATCGGCAATTATGACGGCCTTGCCATCCGCTCGGCCACCAAGGCGACGGAGAAGCTGATCGCCGCCGCGACCAACCTCAAGGTCATCGGCCGCGCCGGCATCGGCGTCGACAACGTGGATATCCCGGCCGCCTCGCGCCGCGGTATCATCGTCATGAACACGCCCTTCGGCAACTCGATCACCACCGCCGAGCACGCCATCGCGCTGATGTTCGCCGTCGCCCGCCAGCTTCCGGCCGCCGACGTGTCGACCCAGGCCGGCAAGTGGGAGAAGTCGAAGTTCATGGGCGTCGAGATCACCGGCAAGACGCTCGGCGTCATCGGCGCCGGCAATATCGGCGGCATCGTCTGCAGGAAGGCCATCGGCCTCGGCATGCACGTCATCGCCTACGATCCCTTCCTGTCGGCCGAGCGCGCCGTGGAAATGGGCGTCGAGAAGGTAGAGCTGGACGACCTGCTCGCCCGCGCCGATTTCATCACGCTCCATGTGCCGATGACCGACAAGACCCGCGGCATCCTGGGCAAGGAGGCGCTCGCCAAGACGAAGAAGGGCGTGCGCATCATCAACTGCGCCCGCGGCGGCCTCGTCGACGAAGCCGCGCTTGCCGAAGCCATCAAGTCCGGCCATGTCGCCGGCGCCGGCTTCGACGTGTTCGAGGTGGAGCCCGCGACGGAGAGCCCGCTCTTCGGCCTGGAAAACGTCGTCTGCACGCCGCATCTCGGCGCATCGACCACGGAAGCGCAGGAGAATGTCGCCCTCCAGGTCGCCGAGCAGATGTCGGACTACCTCATCAAGGGTGCCGTCTCGAACGCCATCAACATGCCGTCGATCACCGCCGAGGAAGCGCCGATCCTGAAGCCCTTCATCCGCCTTGCCGACGTGCTCGGCGCCTTCGTCGGCCAGGTCACGGAAAGCGCGATCAAGGAAATCGAAATCCTCTATGACGGCTCGACCGCCGGCATGAACACCAAGGCGCTGACGAGCGCGGCGCTCGCCGGCCTTATCCGCTCGCAGGTGGCGGACGTCAACATGGTCTCGGCGCCGGTGATGATCAAGGAAAAGGGCATCATCCTGTCCGAGGTCAAGCGCGACAAGTCGGGCGTCTTCGACGGCTACATCCGCCTGACGGTCAAGACCGACAACCAGACCCGCTCGATCGCCGGCACGGTCTTCTCCGACGGCAAGCCGCGCTTCATCCAGATCAAGGGCATCAACCTCGATGCCGACGTCGGCAGCCACATGGTCTACATCACCAATACCGACGTTCCCGGCATGATCGGCTTCATCGGCACGACGCTCGGCGCCGCCGGGGTCAACATCGCCAACTTCCAGCTCGGCCGTGACAAGGAAGGAGGCGACGCCATCGCGCTGCTCTATGTCGACGGCGCGGTCTCTGAAGAGGTGCTGGACAGGCTGCGCGCCAACGAGGCGATCCGCCAGGTCAAGCCGCTCGTCTTCAACGTCGACTGATCTTCGTCCTCCCAAGACGGAATGGAAAAGGCCCGCCGGGATCGCCCGGCGGGCCTTTTCGCGTCATGCCTTCCTCGGCCGGCCCCATTCGGCGACGGCGATGCCGCCGAGCACGAGCAGCAGCGCGACGATGTGGAACGGATGCAGCGTCTCGCCGATCAGGAACACCGACAGCAGCGTGCCGAAAACGGGAATGGCGTTGATGAAGAGGCCGGCGCGGTTGGCGCCGATCATCTCGACGCCGAACACATAGAGCACCTGCGAGAGCAGCGAGGGGAAGATGCCGGCATAGACGACGATGGCCCAGCCGGTCGCGTCGGGAAAGATCGTCGCGCCGCGCGACAGTTCCCACAGGAAGAGGGGAATGGCGCTGACGAGGGCGCCGACGACGGGCGCGGCGATAAAGCTCTGCCAATGCAGGTCCGGCTTCCAGCGCAGCGATACCGTGTAGCCCGCATAGACGATGCAGGCGAGCAGCATCAAAAGATCGCCGAAGTTGAACTGCAGTTCGGCAAGCGCCGAGAATTCGCCGTGCGCGGCCGTCACCAGCACGCCGACGAGCGTGACGGTGAAGCCGACGATCTGCGCGAACGAGGCCTGGATGCGGAACAGCAGGAAGTTGAAGACGAAGATCAGCATGGGGATGCCGGCCTGCTCGATGACGGCGTTGATGGCGCTGGTATAGCCGAGCGCCGTGTAGAGCAGGGCGTTGAAGGCGGTGAAGCCGAAGACGCCGTAGAGCAGGAGCTGAAGCCAGTGCCTGCGGATGACCGGCCAGTCGCGCCGCACCTGCGGGGCCATGAAGGCAAGGACGAGGAGAAGGGCCGTCATCCAGCGGAACGTGGTCAGCGCCATGGGGCTGATATGGCCGACGGCGAGCTTGCCGGCGACGGAATTGCCGCCCCAGAAAAGCGAGGTGATGGTCAGGTACAGATAGGCTCTGATGTTCAAGGGCGGATTGTCCGGATGGAGGCAGGGTTCGGGCGGGGCGCCGGAAGGCGCTCCACATAAGGCGAAAAACCGCGCGGTGTCATGCAAAAACCGGAGGCCGCCCGCCATAACAGGGTCGCATTCCCATAGACAACACAGTATAGATGCGCGGGTTTCAAGTCAGGCGCATCTCCATGCGCCTCAACGGTAAAGCGCTGGTGCGCGAAAACGGGAAAGATGAAATGACGAACGTGGTGGTTGTCGGATCGCAATGGGGTGACGAAGGCAAGGGCAAGATTGTCGACTGGCTTTCCGAACGCGCCGATATCGTTGTGCGCTTCCAGGGCGGCCACAATGCCGGCCATACGCTCGTCATCGACGGCGTGAGCTTCAAGCTCTCGCTGCTGCCGTCCGGCGTCGTGCGCCCCGGCAAGATGGCCGTCATCGGTAACGGCGTCGTCGTCGACCCGCATGCGCTGATCGCCGAGATCGACAAGCTGGAAAAGCAGGGCGTCAAGATCTCGCCGGAGAACCTGCGCATCGCCGACAACGCCACGCTCATCCTGTCGCTGCACCGCGAGCTCGACGGCATCCGCGAGGACGCCGCCCTGAAGTCCAATTCCGGCGTCAAGATCGGCACGACCCGCCGCGGCATCGGCCCGGCCTACGAAGACAAGGTCGGCCGCCGTGCGATCCGCATCATGGACCTTGCCGACCTCGACACCCTGTCCGGCAAGGTCGAGCGTCTCCTGACCCACCACAACGCGCTGCGCCGCGGCCTCGGCGAGGCGGAAATCGCGCATGAGACGATCATGGAGGAGCTGACCTCCGTGGCCGAGCGCGTGCTGCCCTACCGCGACACGATCTGGCTGCTGCTCGACAAGGAGCGCCGCCGCGGCGCGCGCATCCTGTTCGAAGGCGCGCAGGGCTCGCTCCTCGACATCGACCACGGCACCTATCCGTTCGTCACCTCCTCCAACACGGTCGCCGGCCAGGCTGCGGCAGGCTCCGGCATGGGCCCCGGCTCGCTCGGCTACATCCTCGGCATCACCAAGGCTTACACCACGCGCGTAGGGGAAGGCCCGTTCCCGACGGAACTGACCGACGAGATCGGCCAGTTCCTCGGCGAGAAGGGCCGCGAATTCGGCACGGTGACGGGCCGCAAGCGCCGTTGCGGCTGGTTCGACGCCGCGCTGGTGCGTCAGGCGGTCGCCACCAACGGCATCACCGGCATCGCACTCACCAAGCTCGACGTCCTCGACGGCCTCGACGAACTGAAGATCTGCGTCGGCTACAGGCTCGACGGCCAGGAGATCGACCACCTGCCGGCAAGCCAGGGCCAGCAGGCCCGCGTCGAGCCGGTCTACATCACGCTCGAAGGCTGGAAGGAATCGACCGTCGGCGCGCGCAGCTGGGCGGACCTGCCGGCCCAGGCGATCAAGTATGTGCGCCAGGTCGAGGAGCTGATCGGCGCGCCCGTTGCCCTGCTTTCGACCAGCCCGGAGCGCGACGACACCATACTTGTGACCGACCCGTTTGAGGACTAATCTCAAGCTCAACACCAGTTCCGTGACGTATTCCAATGAGATAGCGAGCGGACACGACGGAAAGTTCTGATGGCGGATTTTGTAGCAGTCATTCGAAGGGCCGTGGACGGCCTCTCGGACAACAATGCCGAGATGCGGCAGAAGGTTTACGAGAAAGCCCGCGGCGCCGTCCGCCGGCAGCTCGAATCCATGAACCCGCGCCCTTCCGATGAGCTCATGAAGCGCCAGCTCGACAAGCTTGAAGCGGCGATCGGCGATGTCGAGGGTGAGCACGCCGAAGCCCTGCCGGCCGAGGAGCCGGTGGAGGCGCTGCCGCCCGAGGAGGAGACGGTCGCCGTTGTCGAGCCGGAGCCCGAACCTGCCGAGGCCGAACCGGAGCCCGCTGCGCAAGAAGTGCCCGTCGTCGAGGAACCCGTTGCCGAGACGGTGACGGAGCCCGAGCCAGAACCTGAACCTGAACCCGTTGCCGAGGTCGAGGAGCCCGCCGTTCCCGAAGCGGAGCCGGCGGCCGAAGAAGAGGTCATCGTTTCGCAAGAGACGGTGGCCGTTGCCGCGCATGTGGAGCCGTCCTGGCAGGTGGAAGCCGAGCCCGCCGAGGACTATGTGCCCTCCTGGCATGAGCCGGAGCACGACGCGGCCGTTGCGCAGACCGCCGACGGCGAGGCGCACGCCGAGCCCGAGCAGGACGTCTACCCGGTCCACGATGCCGTGCTGCCCGAGGCCGAGCCGGTGGCGGATGCCCATATGTCGGCGCCCGCGGCGGAATGGGACTGGCAGGAGGCCGAGCCCGTAGTCGCCCCGGCCGACCAGCCGGTTGAACCCCCGCAGGACGCCCTGTCGGGAGACGATCCGCTCGCCTGGGACTGGCCGGACGAAAAGGTCGTCCAGCCCGCAGCCGAGCCGGTGCAATCCACGCCCGCGAGCGAATGGGGCGATCTCGACGATCTGATCGGCTTCACGCCGAAGGCTTCGGCGGAGGCCGCCGCGGTCGCTCCGGCGGTGGCGGATGCCGGCGCCGAGCAGGCGCGCGCGCCGCAGCGCTCCTTCCGCGCCGAGCCGCGCAAGCGGCGCTTCGGCCTTGCGGCCATTGCCGCCACCGTTGCCTTCCTTGCCGTCGTGGGCGGGGCAGGGGCAGCCTACTGGTTGAACCGCGATACGGTGAACGACTGGGTCGGCGCACGCGTCGCCTCCCTCACCGGCTCCGCGGCGGAAAAGCCGGCGGATGCCACCAAGGCCGGCGAGACGGCCGAAGGCGGGCGCAGCCTGCCGGCGAGCACGACGACCGGCACCGACCAGGCGGCCGGCAAGAGCGGCACGGAAGTCGCCTCCGCATCGCCTTCGAGCGGCGGGAAGTTCACCCAGCGTCTGCTGACGGATGGTTCGGAAGTCGACGAAGGCCCCGCGCCGGCCCTGGAAGGGGAGGCGGAGGAGGGCAAGTCCGTCGCCGCCCAGACGGCCTCGGCAGAGGGCGAGGCCGCAGGCGCGGCCACGACGCCGACCGGCGGAGAGGCGGCGGCGACGGCCGGCGATACGGCTGCGCAGACGCCCGCGGCCGGCGGCGAACAGGCCACGGCCGGCGCGACGCAGAAGATGTTCCTCTACGAGGAGCGCCTCGGCCAGACCTCGCCCACGGCGATCGAGGGCACGGTCGCCTGGTCGACGGCGGAAGAATCGCCCGGCGGCGACGCCAAGCCGGAGCCCGTCGTGCGCGGGCAGATCAATGTGCCCTCCAAGGGGCTGACGGCGCTGATCACCTTCCGCCGCAACGTCGACAAGTCGCTGCCGGCGAGCCATATCGTCGAACTCGTCTTCTCGCTGCCGGAAAACTTCGAGGGCGGCGGCATCGAAAGCGTACAGCGCGTGGCGATGAAGCGCACCGAGCAGGATCGGGGCGACGCGCTGATCGCGGTGCCGGCGAAGATCACCGACGACTTCCACATGATCGCGCTCAACGATTTCCCCGAAGCGATCGCCAAGAACACCGAGCTTCTGCGCACGCGCAACTGGATCGACATTCCGATCACCTATCGCAACGGCCGCCGCGCGTTGCTGACGCTCGACAAGGGCAAGGCCGGCGCGGAAGCCTTCGACAAGGTGATGAAGTCCTGGGCAAGCCTGGGCACCGGCGCAGGCAGCAGCCAGTAAACGGCAGGAACGAGACGAAAGGGCCCGGCCGCAATGCCGGGCCCTTTCGTTTCAGGGCGTCGCGGTCTTGTCCATGCGGAAATCGTCGACGCGGCCGAGCGGGGCATCGGCGCTCTCGCCCTTCACCACCAGTTTCTCGCGCAGGCTCCTGCCGTCGTCCTTGAGCGGCGTTCCGCCGAGAAGCGCCGTGCCGCCGTCCAGCGCCGGGTCGGCAAGGCCGATGGGCTGCGTCTTGGTGATCTCGGCATCCTCCGCAGAAGGGGTCGTGACGACAAGGTCCTTGAGGTCGCCCTGCAGGGCCGGCCCAGCGACGGCATCGCCGAAAAGCCGGCGGATTTCCTTTTCCACGTAGAAGGCGAGCTTGCGCTTGCCGGCCTTGGTGAAATTGATGCCGTCCGAGCCGCGCAGGCGCACCTGCTGGCCGTTGATGTCCGAGCCGGAGATCACGAACTTGCCTTCCTCGTCGACGAAGCCGTCCCATATGTCGACGAACTCGCCGCCCGCCTTCTCGACATTCGCGCGGTATATGGTGTTGAGCGTCGTCATGTCGGCCGTCAGGGCGGAGGACCGGAAGGGCGGCATGCCCATCCACAGGAGCGGCCTGCCGCCTTCGCGGGCGAGCGCGGCGATGCGGGCGACGCGCGCCTCGTATTCCTTCGTCCAGGCTTCGGAGCGGAACTTCTCGCTGCTTCCCGCGACGGTCATCTGCTGGCGGTCGTTGGCACCCATGCTGACGACCACGAGGGCAGGCTTCGTTTCCGCGATCAGGCCGGGCAGGGTGGCCGGCCAGTCGTAGTAGTCGTCGCGCACGACGCCGGAAGAGCCGTTGGTGCGCCGTTCGACGCGGATGCCGGGCGTCTGCTCGAAGGCGGTGATAAGACCGTCGCCGAGGCTGCCGCCGATGAAGTCGCCGACGACGAGCACCACCCTGGCGTCCGGCAGCTTTTCGACGGCGGCGGGCTCCGGCGTGGCGACAGTCTCGCTTGCCGGCTTCTTCTTGCGCACGGTCGCGCGCGGCTGGAGGATTTCGGGCTCCGGCTCCACGGCCTTGCGCTTGGGCGTGCCGAAGAGGAATTCGAGGATGGACTTGCGCTGCACGCGCTCCTGCGCATCGGCGGGCGCGGCAAGAAGGCTTGCCGAAACGGCAAGGACAAGCCCGAGGCGGAAAGTCCGGATCGTCATGCGCATGCGAAGGCTCCCGCCTTTTTCGTCATCCTGCGAGCGTTTGGTGGCGGCATGATGGCAAATGCCGGCGGCAAGCGGAAGCCCAGCCAGCAAAAAGGGGCGCCGAAGCGCCCCTTGCCATGCCGTACCGGCGGTGATCAGCGGCGCAGCGCCTTGAGGAGCGTCTGGCTCGGCTCGCCGTCGGCGGCAAGGCCCATACGGTTCTGGAAGGCCTGGATGGCCGCCTTGGAGCCGGAGCCGAAGTTGCCGTCGACCTCGCCGTCGTAATAGCCGAGCTCCTTCAGGCGCGTCTGCAGCTCGAACTTCTCGGTGATGTCGAGCGTGCCGTCGGGGCGCGGCCAGCGCTGCTTGACGCCGCCGTAGCCGGCGATCTGGTCGGCCAGCATGCCGACGCCCATTGCATAGGAATCGGAGGCGTTGTAGCGCTTGATGACGAAGAAGTTCCGCATCATCAGGAAGCCGGGACCGCCATTGGCCGGCAGCTTCAGCTCGGCGCGGTCGGAACCGTCCTTGAAGCCCTTGCCGCTCGGACGGGCAAAGCCGAGCTTGCTCCACTGGGCGAGCGTCTTGGTCTGTCCGGAATATTTCTCGCCGCCGCGCGGCACGACGATCTCGTAGCCCCAGGTCTTGCCGGCCTGCCAGCCGTTCTTGGAAAGCAGGTTGGCGGCCGTTGCCAGCGCGTCCGGCACGGAGTTCCAGATGTCGCGGTGGCCGTTGCCGTCCGCGTCGACCGCATAGAGCAGGTAGCTGGAGGGAATGAACTGGGTGTGGCCCATCGCGCCGGCCCAGGAGCCCGTCATGTCGCCCGCGTCGATATCGCCGCGCTGGATGATCTTGAGGGCGGCGATGAGCTGCGTGCGGGCATATTTCGCGCGCCTCTTGTCCGCATAGGCGAGCGTGGCGAGGGCACGCGGCACATAGTGCAGCCGCTCGTCCTTCTTCAGCACCGCGCCGTAGTTCGATTCCATCGACCAGATGGCGAGCAGCACGTTACGGTCGACGCCGAAATGGCGCTCCAGCGCGGCGAGCGTGCGGGCGTGCTTGGCCGCCATCTCGCGGCCGATGCGCACCGTGTAGGGGTTGACGCGCGAATCCAGGTAGTCCCAGATTTTATTGGTGAATTCCGGCTGGTAGGCGGCCTTCTCCAGCACGTCCGGGTCGGGTGTCTTGACGCCGGAAAACGCCTTCTGGTAGGTGGATTTGCTAATGCCGGCATTGGCCGCCGTCTGGTAGAAATCGGCGATCCAGTTCTGGAAGCGCGTGTCGGCATGGGCCGCGGAGGCTTCGGCGAGAAGCCCTGCCGTCAGGAGGAAGGTGAGCGCAGATCGGCGCAGAACGGTTTTCAGATTCCGTGTCATCGGCTGTCGTGTCCGTTTCTTAAATTTCGGTACGATGGCGCCAAACCATCGGCTGAACGCAAAACTTATAAAAACGAAGTCAACAAATTCTTTACCATCAAACTTTTGCCCCGTCTTCCTTTGCAAAAAGATAGCAATTGGAATCTATGCCCCCAGCCATATGTCTGCCCATGAGGGGTCGGACGCAACGAGGTGAATAATGTCGCAGACACGCAAGGTTCGCAAAGCAGTCTTTCCGGTCGCCGGTCTCGGCACCCGCTTTCTTCCGGCCACCAAGGCCGTGCCGAAAGAGATGCTGACCGTCGTGGACAAGCCGGTGATCCAGTATGTGGTGGACGAGGCGCTGGACGCGGGCATCGAGCACCTGATCTTCGTCACTGGCCGCTCCAAGGCGGTCATCGAGGATTATTTCGACATTCAGGTCGAGCTGGAGCAGACGCTGCGCCAGCGCAACAAGACGGCCGAGCTGACGCTGCTCGACAGCATCCTGCCGGTCGCCGGCTCGACGAGCTTCACGCGCCAGCAGGAGCCGCTCGGCCTCGGGCACGCGGTCTGGTGCGCCCGCGAGCTGGTCGGCCCCGAGCCCTTCGCGCTGCTCTTGCCCGACATGATCATGAAGGCCGAGAAGGGCTGCCTGAAGGGCATGGTCGAGCTCTTCGAGCAGAGCGGCGCCAATGTCGTCGCCGTCGAGGAATGCGCGCCCGACCAGGCGCACAAATACGGCATCGTCGGCGTCGGCGAGGCGATCGGCGAAGGCTTCGCCATCACGAAGATGGTCGAAAAGCCCGCGCCGGGCACCGCGCCCTCCAACTTCTTCATCAACGGCCGTTATATCCTCCAGCCGGAAATCTTCCCGATCCTGTCCACGCAGGAGCGCGGCGCCGGCAACGAGATCCAGTTGACCGACGCCATGGTGAAGCTTGCCGGCAGCCAGAAATTCGCGGCCTACCACTTCAGGGGCGAGACCTACGATTGCGGCGCCAAGGACGGCTTCATCCTCGCCAACATCGCCTTCGCCCTTGCCCGCGAGGATATCCGCCCCTCGGTCGAAGGGCCGCTGCGGGAGCTTGTCGCGAACCTGAAATAGGACGAGAGCATCCTGCGATCAGGTGGAACCACCTGATCGCAGATAAGATGCTCTAGCGGCGCAGCACGAGACCGATGCCGGCGCGCGTGACGCCGGTGTCGGACGCGCCGGGCTGGCGGGTGAGCTCGTAGGAGAGGTCGCCCGTCATCGCCAGCCAGCGGTTGATGTTCCAGGTGAGGCCGGCTCCGGCGAGGTAGACGTCCTGGTCGGTGGTGCCCGCCGAGGCGGGGAAGTCGCGCCAGGTATAGGAGCCGCTGAGGCGCGCCACGAGGTTGTCGCGCAGTTCGTGCGTCAGGTCCGCCGTCGCCACATATTCGACATAGCCGCTCTGCCCGGCGGCGGTGGACGGTTCGAAGTTCGTGGCAAGGCCGAGCCTGAGGTCCGTGCCGCGCTGCGGCGACCAGAAGACCGCGCCGTCGAGGGTGATGCCTTCCAGCGCGGCAAGGCGGCTGTCGTCGAAGGTCGCCCGCTTGTAGCCGATGCCGAGGTCGCCGCGCAGCTTCTCGCCGAGATCGACCTCCATGCCCGCGCGCCCGCCGAGCGTCGAGGCGGAGCGCTCGTAGCCGAGCGAATCCTGCTTGTGGTCGTAGCGGGAGCGGCCGATGGAGGCTTCGAGATAGGGGATGAGGGCAGGCGACAGCTCGAAGCCGACGCGGCCCGTCAGGGTGCCCTGGGTGTTGTTGCGGTCCGAGAGATCGAGTTTGCCGCCGCTGCCCAGTTCCGCCGAGCCGTAGACCTCGCGTTCGAGCTCGGCGCCGAGCGTGCCGCGGATCAGGCCGAAATCGTGCTTGACCTTCGCGCCGGCGGTGAAGGTGTGCACGCCCGACTGCACCGTCGCGCCGTTGACGGCATTGGGGTCGCTGGAGCTTTCGCGCTCGAAATTGTAGCCGCCGGTGATGTCGGCGATCGTGTCGTCGGCAAGGTCCAGCCGGAGATCGGCATTGATGCCGGCCTTGGGCTCCGTCTCGCCGGTGCCGCTGATATTGCGCTGATGGACGCCCTCGGCCTCGATGGTGAGCTGGTGGCGCGACCAGTCGGAGGTGAGCGTTCCCTTCAGTCCCGTCTGGGAGAAGGTGCGGCTGGAGGAGGCTCCGCCCGTCTTCGTCTTCTCGTAGCCGATGCCCTGCGAGAGCGAGGGTTTCAGCACGAAGGTGCCAAGGCGGATGCCGGTCGGCTCGTACGGGTCGCCGAACTTGCTGCGTACATTGTCGAGGTTGGTTTCGCGCGGGTTCAGCCGGTCGGTGCGCCGGCCCGTGCTCAGATATGCGCCGTCGTCGCCGATCTCGGCGGGCACGGCCTCGTCCTCGCCGGTTATGGCCGGACGGGCGGGCGTCGAGGCGGTCGTGGTCTCGTCGGTGCCTTCGCCCGTCGCGGCGTCCGCGTCCGCCGTACCGTCCGCCGCCTTCGTGCCATCGGCGGAAAGCGGGCTCTGGACGGCGGATGCGGTGACGGCGGCCTTCTGCTGGGCAAGGGCCGGCACGGCGGCAAGGACGCTACCGGCGAGCAGAAGCCCGGCCAGATGCCGTATCGGGCGGGGCGAAGATGCCCTGCGGTCCATTTCCTTTGCCGTGTCCATGCGTATGGCCTGCGAATCGCGAATTTCCTAAGCGAAGGTAAACCGCCATGGTTAACGCTTGGTTGCGGGAAGGGGGCGCGGTTCCCCGTGGACAGGCCCCGGCAAAAGCGCTAACGAGGCGCATGATCACACGACAGGCCAAAGTCGACGGTACCGACGCCGTCGCGTCCGCAATCCGTACCATCGAGACGGAAAAGGCCGGGCTTCTCGCCCTGTCGGCGGCGCTCGCCGGCGACCTCAACGACGCCTTCTGCCGGGCCGTGCAGCTCATCGGCGGCGTTGCCGGCCGGGTGATCGTGACGGGCATCGGCAAGTCGGGCCATATCGGCGTGAAGATCGCCGCGACGCTCGCCTCGACCGGCACGCCCTCCTTCTTCGTCCATCCGGTGGAAGCGACCCATGGCGACCTCGGCATGATCGGCCGCGACGACGTCATCCTCGCGCTCTCCTGGAGCGGGGAGACGGCCGAGCTTCAGGGCATCGTCTCCTATTCACGCCGCTTTTCCATTCCGCTCATCGCCATGACCTCGGGCGAGCGCTCGGCCCTGGCGCGCGCGGCCGATGCCGTGCTGTTGCTGCCGAAGGCGCAGGAGGCCTGCCCGCACGGGCTGGCGCCCACCACCTCGACGCTGATGCAGCTTGCGCTCGGCGATGCCATCGCCGTCGCCCTCCTCGAAGCGCGCGGCTTCACGGCGACCGATTTCAAGACTTTCCATCCGGGCGGCAAGCTGGGCGCGAGCCTCTCGCATATCGGCGACATCATGCACAGCGGCGAGAACATGCCGCTCGTCGGCCTCGGCACGTCGATGCCGGAGGCCGTGCACATGCTGGCGCAGAAGCGCTACGGCTGCGTGGGCGTCGTCAACGCACAAGGCATCCTGGTCGGCATCGTCACGGACGGCGACATCGCGCGCAACCTCTCGCGCAACCTTGCCGAACTGACGGTCGACGACGTGATGACGCGCACGCCCAAGACGGTGCGGCCGACGACGCTGGCGACCGCCGCGCTCGGCCTGCTCAACCAGCACAACATCACCGCGCTGATCGTCACCGACGAGACGTCGCGCCCCGTCGGCATCGTGCATTTCCACGATCTCCTGCGGATCGGCGTCGCCTGACGGATCAAGCCTGCTCGACGGTAAGGTCGCGGCCGTTGCTGGCCGTCACGCGCACGCGCGCGCCGACCGGAAGGTCCGGCCCCTGCACGCTCCATATGGTATCGTCGAGGCGGATGCGCCCGCGCCCTTCGGCGATCGGCTGTTCCAGCACGGCGGTGCGGCCGATGAGGCTCTGGCCGCGCTGGTTGAGGTTCGGCTGGTCGCTGCCGCGACCGTGGCTGTAGACAAGGCGCCGGCCGATGAGGGCGGAGGCCAGCGACAGCACGGCGAAGACCACCCATTGCGCCTGCCAGACCCAATAGCTCTCCTGCCACAGGAGAAGCGAGAGCATGCCCGTGACAATGGCGGCAATGCCGATCCAGACGAGGAAGACGCCGGGCAGCAGCACTTCGAGGATCAAGAGCGCGATGCCGAGGACCCACCAGGCCCAGGGGCCGAGCTCGGTGACGATGCGCTGGATCATGCGCCGGTTCCCTGCGGCGGCGTGTCGAAGGGATTGCGCGAGGCGGTCGACGGCGTCGACTGGCGCGTGCGCTGCGGGCTGCCCGCGGGCGCCGAGCCGTCACCGAAGACTTCCCGTGCGATGGCGCCGATGCCGCCGAGCGAGCCGATGAGCGAGGAAGCCTCCATCGGCATCAGCACGATCTTGGCGTTGTTCGCCTTGCCGATCGCGGCCATGGCCTCCGTATATCTCTGCGCGACGAAGTAGTTGATCGCCTGCACATTGCCGGCGGCGATGGCCTCGGAGACCATCTTCGTCGCCTTGGCCTCGGCCTCGGCGAGGCGTTCGCGGGCCTCGGCGTCACGGAAGGCGGCCTCGCGCTGGCCCTCGGCCTCGAGGATGGCGGACTGCTTGGCGCCCTCGGCGCGCAGGATCTGCGCATTGCGCGAGCCCTCGGCCTCCAGAACCTGTGCGCGCTTCTCGCGTTCGGCCTTCATCTGCCGCGCCATGGCGTCGACGAGGTCCTTCGGCGGCGCGATGTCCTTGATCTCGATGCGGGTGATCTTCAGGCCCCAGGGATTGGCCGCCTCGTCGACGACGCGCAGCAGCTGGTCGTTGATCTTGTCGCGGTTGGAGAGCAGCTCGTCGAGGTCCATCGAGCCCATGACCGAGCGGATATTGGTCATGGTGAGGTTGATGATGGCGTGTTCGAGATGGGCGACCTGATAGGCGGCCTGCGCGGTGTTCAGTACCTGGTAGAAGGCGACGGCGTCGGCGGAGACGCTGGCATTGTCGCGCGTGATGACCTCCTGCGTCGGGATATCCAGCACCTGCTCCATCACGTTCATCTTCGAGCCGATGCGGTCGATGAAGGGGATGATGAGGTTGAGGCCGGGCTCCAGCGTGCGCGTATAGCGGCCGAAGCGCTCCACCGTATACTGGTAGCCCTGCGGAATGGTCTTGATCCCGGCGAAGAGGATCAGGATGACGAGGACCACGAGGGCGATGACGACGATATCCAGTCCGGCCAAATCCATGATGCTTTTCTCCGTCAGACGTTGCGGCGCGGCGCCACTGTAAGCAATACGGGCCGCAAGGCCAGTCTATTTGGCCGGTGCGCGATTTATCGCCGGGCTCAGACCCAGCCGGACAGCTCGCGGCGCACGACCGTCTCCAGGACGGCCATGCCCTCGGGCGTATCGTTGAGACAGGGAATGTGCGCGAATTTCTCGCCGCCATTGTGCAGGAAGCTCTCGGCCGCCTGCTCGGCGATCTCCTCCAGCGTCTCCAGGCAGTCGGAGACGAAGCCGGGATTGAGGACGGCGATGCGCTTCACGCCCTCCTGCGCCAGCCTTTCCACGGTCTTGTCCGTATAGGGCTGAAGCCATTCCTCCGGCCCGAAGCGGGACTGGAAGGTGACCATCAGCTTTTCCTCGGACCAGCCGAGCCGCTGGCGCAGGAGACGCGCGGTCTTCTGGCACTGACAGTAGTAGGGATCGCCCTTCTCGAAATAGCTCTTGGGAATGCCGTGGAAGGAGGCGAGCACCCGTTCCGGCTCCCAGTCGAGCGTGGCGAGGTGCTTTTCGATGGAGACGGCGAGCGCGTCGATATAGGCGGGGTCGTCGTGATAGGGCGGCACGGTGCGCAGCGCCGGCTGCCAGCGCATCTTCAAAAGCGTCTCGAAAGCCTTGTCGTTGACCGTCGCGGTCGTCGCCGCCGCATATTGCGGATAGAGCGGGAAGACGAGGATGCGTTCGCAGCCTTCCTTCTGGAGATACTCCATGCGCGAGGCGATGGAGGGCTGGCCGTAGCGCATGGCCCAGTCGACGACCACCTGAGGATGATCGGCAAGCGCCTTGCCCATCAGCTCGGCCTGGCTGCGCGTATAGGTGCGCAGGAAGCTCTCGTTGCGCTCCTTGTTCCAGATCGTCTCGTAGGCCTTGCCGACCTTGCCGGGGCGCGTGTTGAGCACGATGCCGAAGAGGATCGGATACCAGGCGATCTTCGGCCACTCGATGACGCGCTTGTCGGTCAGGAATTCCTTCAGGTAGCGGCGCATGGAGGCATAGTCGGTGCCGTCCGGCGTGCCGAGGTTGACGAGCAGGACGCCGACCTTGCCGTGCTGGACGGGCGGATGGGCGGCGGGCTTTTCGGCGATGTCCTGCATGGTGCGGTCCTCAACGGGCGTTCTGTCGTGCCCTGGTTCTTCTTGTCGCGCGGCGGGGGCCGGCCGTCCGGTCCGTTCTAAAAAGAAATGCCGGCCCGGGAAAGCCCGGACCGGCGGAAATAGCGGAGACAAATTGTCTTATTTTGCCGGGATGGTCAGTTCCTTGCCGACATGCAGGGCGTGCGGACGCGGATTGCCGTTGGCTTCGGCGATCCGGCGCCACAGCGTGCCGTCGCCATAGGCGGCCTTGGCGATGTCCCAGAGCGTATCGCCGCGTGCGATCACATGCTTGCCGCCGGCAGACGCGGCGGGTTCAGCTTCGGCTGCCGCCGTTTCCGAGCCGGTCGTCGTGGCGGTCTCCGCCGCGCCGCTGGCGGCTTCGCCCGTCTTTGCCGCGCCTTCCACGGATTTCGCGGCCGCCTCTTCGGTTCCGGTGGCGGTTTCCGCCGTTGCCGGGACTGCTGCCGTCACCTCGGTGATGCGGCCGTCCGTTTCTGGCTTGTAGGGCCGGTGGGCGGCGAGATAGTCGGCGACGACCAGTTCGAGGTTCGGGCCGAAGTCGTAGGGGTTCACGGCGGATTTCGCGAAGACGGCATAGCCGTCTCCGCCCGCGCGCATGTAGTTGTTGGAGACGATGCCGTAGGTCTTGGCCGGATCGAGCGGCCCATAGGCGTCGCCCTCCTTGACCTCGACGGAGACGATGCGGCTGCCGGCCGGCTTCGAGCGGTCGAAGGAATATTTCATGCCGGAGACCTGCGGGAAGCGGCCAGCGCCCTCCTCGATCTGGCTGAGGCCGTTTTCCAGCGCGGCGAGAAGGTCCGAGCCCTTGAGCTGGAAGGTGGCGACCGTGTTCTGGAAGGGCAGGACCGACAGTACCTCGCCCATCGAGACCGGGCCGGCGTCGATGGACGAGCGCAGGCCCCCGCCATTGGTGATGGCGATGGTCATGCCCTGGCTCTTCGTGCGGTCGAGCAGCGCGTCGGCGACGAGGTCGCCCATCTCGCATTCGGCCGAGCGGCATTTTTCGCGCGAGCCGTCGATGGGGCCGGCGCTTTCGGCGACGATCTTGCTCTTCAGCGCCTCGATCGGGGCCGACAGTTCCTTGATGCGGGCCAGCACCGCCTCGTCGGGCTTGATGGTGGAATCGATGGCGATGGGCGCGCCCGAGGCTTCCTTGACGATACCGGCATCGTCGAAGACGACCTTCAGGTCGCCGAGATATTTCGAATAGGAGCCGGCCTGCACGACGGGCACCTTGTAGCCGCCGGGATTGTCCACCATCGTCGGATAGGGGCCTTCCGCCTTGGGGTCCGTGCTGGAGAGGAAGGAGTGGCTGTGGCCGCCGACCACCACGTCGACGTCGGGGATCTTGGCGATGGCCGCAAGGTCGCGCGGATAGCCGACATGGGTGAGCGCGATGATCTTGTCGACGCCCTGCTTCTTCAGTTCGGCGACGGCGGCGGTGATGTCGGCGACGTCGTTGCCGATCAGCACGTTCGGGCCGGGCGAGGAAAGCTCCGGCGTGTCGTTGGCGACGGCCCCGACGATGCCGATCTTCTGGCCGCCCTTGTCGAGGACGATATAGGGCTTGATGCGGTCGCCGATCTTCGAGCTTGCGCCGGCGGCGACATTCGCGGTGACGACCGGGAACTGGACCTTGTCGAGGAAGGTGGCGAGCCCGTCCTCGCTGTCGTCGAATTCATGGTTGCCGACGGTCATGGCGTCGAACTTCATGAGGTTGAGGAACTCGGCCTCCGCCGCGCCCTTGTAGGTCGTGTAGAAGAGCGAGCCCTGGAAATTGTCGCCCGCGTTGAGCAGCAGCACGTTCTTGCCGGCAAGCTTCTGGCGCTCGGCGTCGATGGCGGCCTTCAGGCGCGCGACGCCGCCGAAGCATTCGTTCTTGCTCTCCTCCTCGGCCGAGCAGGTCGAATCGAACTTGTTGATCGATTCGATGCGCGAGTGCAGGTCGTTGATGTGCAGGATGTTCAGCTCGTAATCCGCGAAGGCCGAACCGCTGGAGAGCACGATGATGGAAGCGGCCAGGAGGCCGGATCGGAAAAACGTCATGGTTCTCGTCTCCTCGTTTGCCCGCGGCGATGCGCGGGAGGGGCTGCGCGATGTTTTCACCGCTTCAGGGCAACTTCAAGCGAAAAGACGGCGGTGTCCCGAAACGAAAAAAGGGCCTTGCGGCCCTTGCTTTCCGAGGTGTGCGGCGCTCACAGGCGCCGGGTGAGCGAGAATTGCGCGCCCTCTGCCGTGGTGCAGTTGAGCTGGCTCTGGCTGACCAGCGCGCAATTGACCTTGGACTGGGTGTTGCGCACCAGCGAGGTCATGTTGATCTCCACCAGCGTCGGCGAGGTGTTGATGTAGGTGCCCGATGCCAGGAGCTGGTTCGTGTCGGTCGTGCGCGTCGTGAACGTGCCGCCGGTGAAGCTGGAGACGATGCCGTTCGGGTCGACCCAGGAGCCTTCCACGCCCTGCGGAACGGGGGCCTGCGCCACCGGAAGCGTGCGCGGCGCACGCTCGCTCACGCAGGAAGAGAGCGCTACGGCGGCGGTGAGCAGGCTCAGGATTGCGAACGGCTTCATCTCAAGTCTCCCAGGGTCACGGCGGCGCGAACCACCCGTCAGGTCCGGCGACCATGCCGCGAAGAACCGTCGAAAGCAAGACGCGGCGGGCATTATCCCATTGAAAGCCAAGATGCCCGCGGGCCGGCAGGGGCGCCATAGCGGAAAGGCCCGGCATTGCTGCCAGGCCTTCAGGGATGGGTCGGGCGGTCGAGGGATCAGGCGTCTTCGATGACGCGCACGGCCTGGGCCTGTTCGGCCGCGTATTTCTGCACCGCTTCCTGCACCTTCTCGAAGGCGCGCACCTCGATCTGGCGCACGCGCTCGCGGCTGATGTCGAACTCGGAGGAAAGGTCCTCCAGCGTCACCGGGTCCTCGGCAAGGCGCCGGGCCTCGAAGATGCGGCGCTCGCGGTCGTTGAGCACGCCCATGGCGCGGGCCAGCATGGCGCGGCGCGTGTCCAGCTCGTCCTGCTCGATCAGCGTCTGCTCCTGGCTGTCGTGGTCGTCGACGAGCCAGTCCTGCCACTGTCCGCTGTCGCCTTCGGAGGCCTTGATCGGGGCGTTCAGCGAGGCGTCGCCGGAAAGGCGGCGGTTCATCGAGACGACCTCGTCTTCCGAGACCTTCAGCTTGGTGGCGATCTCCTTGACCTGGTCGGGGCGAAGGTCGCCGTCGTCGATGGCCTGGATCTTGCCCTTCATGCGGCGCAGGTTGAAGAACAGGCGCTTCTGGTTGGCGGTCGTGCCCATCTTGACCAGCGACCACGAGCGCAGGATGTATTCCTGGATCGAGGCCTTGATCCACCACATGGCATAGGTCGCAAGGCGGAAGCCGCGTTCCGGGTCGAACTTCTTGACGGCCTGCATCAGGCCGACATTGCCCTCGGAAACGACTTCGCCGATCGGCAGGCCGTAGCCGCGATAGCCCATCGCGATCTTGGCGACGAGGCGAAGGTGGCTTGTGACGAGCTGATGGGCGGCGTTGCGGTCGCCGTGCTCCTGGTAACGCTTGGCGAGCATGTATTCCTGCTGCGGCTCAAGCATGGGAAACTTGCGGATTTCGTCGAGATAGCGGTTGAGACCGCCTTCTCCGGCCGTGATCGACGGCAGCGTGTTACGGGCCATTCAGCACCCCTTTCTGAGACGGCTTCCTTGCGGCAAGCCTTGGCACGGAGCCTGGTTTTGCGACGATCGGTTCCCCGGCGCGAACCTTGCTCCCGTGGGTCATGGCGACCCCACGATCCTACAGATAGGTATGGCGAAACAATGTTTCAAGGTGCCGCAGGCTTCACGGCTGCGTGAAGGCGGTGGGAGGAGCGGATTGTGCGACACAGGCTCCAGATGGGGATGCCGCCCGGAAAATCAAGGGTTCGCGGGTGCGTCCATCGTGCGCAGCGCCGCGATGAGGCGTTCCATGTCCGCCGGCGGCGGCGCCTCGAAATGCATGGTCTCGCCGCTCGAGGGGTGCTCGAACTGCAGGAGGAAGGCGTGCAGGGCCTGGCGGCGGAAGCCGTTCACCACCTTGCGGGCGTCTTCCGGCAGGCGGTTCGCCTTGGTCTTGAAGGCCGCGCCGTATTCCGGGTCGCCGATCAGCGGGTTGCCGATATGGGCCATGTGCACGCGGATCTGGTGCGTGCGCCCGGTTTCCAGGTGGCATTCGACGAGCGAGGCGAGGCTGACCGCGTCCTCGCCCTCGCCGAAGCGTTCGATGACCTCGTAGTGGGTGATCGCCTCGCGGGCGTCCTCGGCGTCCTCGCGCTTGACGGCGCGCTTGGTGCGGTCCGCGCCGCGGCCGAGCGGGGCGTCGACCGTGCCGCGGAGCTGGCGCGGGCGGCCCCAGACGACGGCCTGGTAGGCGCGCTCCAGCGGGCCGGAGCGGCCGTGGTCGGCGAACTGGTCGGAGAGGTGGCGGTGGGCCGCGTCGTTCTTGGCGACGACCATGACGCCGCTCGTCTCCTTGTCGAGCCGGTGCACGATGCCGGGGCGGCGCACGCCGCCGATGCCGGAAAGGCTCGCCCCGCAATGGTGGATGAGCGCATTGACCAGCGTGCCCGTCCAGTTGCCGACGGCGGGATGGACGACGAGGCCGGCGGGCTTGACGAGCACGATCAGGTCGTCGTCCTCGTAGAGCACGTCGAGCGGGATGTCCTCGCCCTTCGGCTCGGGATCGCGCGGGGCGGGCATGGTGAACTCGACGACGTCGCCGGGGCGCACCTTGCGCTTGGGCTCCAGCATCGCCTCGCCGTTGACGAGGGCCGCGCCTTCCTCGATGAGCGCCTTGATGCGGCTGCGCGAATAATCGCCGGCAAGCGTGGCGGCGAGCCAGGCGTCGATGCGCCCTTCGGCGTCGTCCGGCACCGTCAGGACTTTTCTTGTGGCATCGGCTTCTTTAAAGGGGTCGCTCATCGTCTCACTCAAAACGCGTTGCCGGAAGGGCCGACATGTCCAACATCGAAACCGACGATCAGGAAGAAAAGCCGCTCGATCCGGTGATGGAGAATGTCCGGCGCAAGATGATCCGCCTCCAGCTCGTCTCGGGCGGCATCATGCTCCTGATGTTCATGGCGGTGCTCGCGGCCATTGTCTATAAGATCACCACGCGGGATGGCAAGCCGCAAGCGGCAAGCGTCACGTCCGGCGTTGCGGTGCCGAGCGATGCGCCCCTCAAGGCGACCGCGGCGCTGCCGGACGGTTTTGCCGTCTCGGCGGTCTCCCAGTCCAACGGGCAGATCCTCTTCTACGGCGTCATGCCCGACGGCACGCGCAGGGCCTTCCTCTTCGATATCGCCTCCGGCCGCACCGTCGCCGAGATCGATATCAAGGGCAACTGACCTCCATGGCGGCCGACCCCGTCCGCATCGAGCACCCCGAAGACCCGCGCATCGCCGGCTTCGTGTCGATCCGCGAGCGGGACCTGACCGGCCGCGACGGGCTGTTCGTCGCGGAAGGCACGGTGGTGCTGCGCATGCTCGGGCAGGCGGCGGCGCGGGCGAACGGCTTTGCCGCCGAGGCGATCCTGCTTCTCGAAAACCGCCTCGCCGGCATCGCCGACCTGCTGGAAGCCTTCCCGCCCAGCGTGCCGGTCTATGTCGCCTCGGCCGCGGTCTTCGATGCCATCGCCGGCTTCAACATGCATCGCGGCGTGCTGGCGCTTGGCCGCAAGCCGGCGGCGGAGGCGGGGGCCGGGCTTCTCGACCGCCTGCCTGAAACGAGCCTGGTGCTTGCCGGCTGCGGGCTTTCCAACCACGACAATGTCGGTTCGATCTTCCGCAATGCCGCCGCCTTCGGCGCCGATGCCGTCTTCCTCGACGAGACTTCGTGCGATCCGCTCTACCGCAAGGCCATCCGCGTCTCCGTCGGCTCGGTGCTGACCGTGCCGTTCATGCGGGGGCTTCCGGCGGAAGCCATGCTGCACGGGCTTGCGGAGGCCGGCTTCGATATCTGGGGGCTTTCGCCGCGCGGCGAGGTTTCCGTCTCGGCCATTCCCGCGGCGCGGCGCATCGCGCTGGTGCTCGGAACGGAAGGCGAGGGGCTGCCGCAGGGCATCCTCTCATCGTTCCGCACCGCGCGCATTCCCCAGCGGCCCGGGCTCGACAGCCTCAATGTCGCCACGGCAAGCGGCATCGCGCTCTACGAGATCGCGTCGGCGATGGGGCGGATCGGCTAGGGCCGATCGCCATTCAGTCCAGTCCGGCCTGAACTGAATGGCGATCGGTCCTAGCTTTCCTCGCCCGTGAGGCGTTCGCGCGCCCGCCGGGCAAGGCTGTGCCCGTCACCGTCGCGGGCGGGATCGACGGCGGCGATCAGCTCGTGTACCGGGGAGTTCGCGCCCTCGCGCGCGGCGGTCAGCACGATCATCTTGCTGGCGAGGTCGGCCATTTCCTCGCGCAGCGCCGGGTCGTTGGCCGGCGAGCTTGCCGCCAGCAGGCGCTCGGTCAGCGCCGTGCCCTGGTTGCGCACATCCTCTTCCAGCGCTGCGATATCGAGCGGGGGCTGTGCCTTTTCCGACCGTCGCGCGGCGAGGCGGCTTGCCGTGACGGTGCGGCTGAGGCCCGTCGCGCGGGCCGCCTTCGCCACGTCCTTGTTTTCCGCCGTCAATGTCTTCACCTTGTCGCGCAGGCGGTTGATTTCCGCCATGCGCCGTTCGATCGCATTGTCCTTGTCGGCGCTGCCGGCCAGCTCCCGCGTCAGCTTCGTTTCGAGCTGGCGCACGCGGCCTTCCTCGCGCGAAAGGCGCAGGTCCAGCGCCTTGGCCTTTTCCTGCGCGGCCTTCAGGTCCTCGCGCAGCTTTTCCCGTTCGTCCCTGAGATTGCCGATGCGGCTCTTCAGGTTCTCCATTGCCGTATCGCGCGTGGCAAGGTCGATCCGCATGTTGTCGAGGTCGGCATTGAGGTGGTTGATCGCGGCGTTCAGCCTGTCGATATCGGCAAGCCGGGCGCGCAGTTCCCTGTCGGCGCCGGCAAGCGCCGCCTTTAGCTGCTCGCTCTTCATTTCCTCCCGCCGCAGCAGGGAGCGCATGTCGCCCGCCTCGATGTTCATGTCGGCGATCTGGGCGTGCAGCTCGGCGTTCTCCGTGCCGATCGCCGCGGCCTCCGTCAGCAGCCTCTCGTTTCTGGCGATCTGCAGCGTATGCTTTTCCCGCTCGCGCCGCACGCTCTCGCTCAGCCGGGCGTTTTCCGCCGCGAAGGCGGCGCGCGCCATGTCCTTCTGGGCGCGCACTTCCTGCGGGCTCAGCGGCATGGTGGCCCGCATGCGGTTTTCGGTGAACCGGACGATGCGTTTCTGGATGAGCGGCGCGAGGAGCAGGCCGGTCAGCGTGGCGGCCAGAAAGCCGAGCGTGAAGAGGAGGGCATACTCGATCACGGGTCAACTCGTTCCAAAACATGGCCCGGACGGGCGCGGACGGGCACACTATAGCGGCTCGCCCGAGCGGGGGGGAGGGGGCGCCTGCGCGAAATCCGCTCTCGGTTAACGCACGGGCGGGGCCGGCCGTTCACTTGCCTTGCGGCTCAGAAGGGATTCCAGGTGGGCTGGCGCGTCAGCTTCAGGTAGCCCGCGTTGATACCGATGCGGGCGCCGACGCCGGTGCGGATCGGCACAAGGACGATATCGCGGTTGACGTGAACCTGCATGCCGAAGCCGGCGATGACATAGGCCGAGCCCGAGACGCCGCCGAAGCGGTCGTAAAGGGCGTTCACGTCCGGCAGGTTGTAGACGAGCATCATGGTGCGGCTGCCCTGGCCGCCCCAGTCGAGGCCGATGGAGGGGCCCTGCCAGAATACGGGATGCTGGCCGACATTCTTGGTGTAGAGGGTGCCTTCGCCATAGGTCAGGCCGGCAACGAAGGCGCCCGAGCCTTCCTGGCCGAGGATGTAGCCGTTCGGCAGGCCATAGGATTCGAAGGCGCGCTCCACCAGCTTGGCCAGCCCGCCCGAGGTTTCGCCGAAGAAGCCATGGCCGGCGTCGACGATTTCTTGAAGGGAATATTGGCTGCTGTTCTGCTGCGCATGGGCCGGCACGGCCAGAAGGACTGCCAGAAATGCCGCTGCCGCGAGCCTGAATGCCGCCGTGACCAGATTTGAAACACCCATGTCCCGTTTGCCTTCCCTGTCTTCGGCTCCGTTCCATGCGCCAATTTGACCATAGGGTCTTAACAATCGGTTTACCAAATGTGGTGTCATTATGGCTGTCTTCAAATCGGGCACGCCTCGCGCAATCGTGGCGTGCTATGCGTCGCGCGGAATGTGGCCGCGCGCGCCTTTCGCAAGGCGTCCCGCGATGAATGAATGCGTGGATCTGGGAGAAATTTATGGCGAAAAATCCGAACCTTACGCTGACGGGCCCCGACCTGGCGGCGCTCCTGTGCAGCCGCGTCTGCCATGACGTCATCTCGCCCGTCGGCGCGATCAACAACGGGCTGGAACTGCTCGACGAGGGCGGCGCGGACGTCGAGGCGATGGACCTCATCCGCACCAGCGCGCTCAATGCCTCCGTCCGGCTGAAATTCGCGCGGCTTGCCTTCGGCGCCTCCGGCTCGGTCGGCGCCTCGATCGATACGGGCGAGGCGGAAAAGGCCGCGCGCGATTTCGCCGCCGCCGAAAAGAAGACGGAGATCACCTGGACGGGGCCGCGCGCCATCGTCGCGAAGAACCGCGTCAAGCTGCTGCTCAACCTGTTCCTCATCGCCTACGGCGCCATTCCGCGCGGCGGCTCCATCGACGTGACGCTGGAAAACCCGGAATTCGACGCGGTGTTCAAGCTCGCCGTGAAGGGCCGCATGCTGCGCGTGCCGCCGAAGTTCACGGAAATCCTCTCCGGCACGCCGGAAGAGGCGGTCGACGCCCATTCCATCCAGCCCTACTACACGGTGCTGCTGGCCGACGAAGCCGGCATGGAGCTGGACGTTTCCGCAAGCCCCGAGGAGATCGTCTTCTCGGCCCGCACGGTTCCCGCCTCCGAATGATTCCGGCCGGCGGCCGTGGGCATTAACCATGGCCGCTAACGCTTTGTTTGCCAGCCGCCGGTAGAGTTGATCCCGTATCGTTCCCGCTTCCCAAGCGGGAGACCTAGGAGCAGCTCATGCAGCGGTTGATGATCGCCGACGGTTCCGATGTCGTCCGCAAGGTCGGCAAGCGTATTCTTTCCGGTTTCGATTTCCTCGTGCTCGAGGCGTCGAGCTCGCTCGAGGCGCTGGTGCGCTGCGAGGCGGAGCTGCCCAATATCCTCATCGTCGATTCCACCATGGACGGCGCGCTCGAACTGATCGGCAACGTGCGCAACCTGCCGCAGGGCAAGTCCGTGCGCATCTATTATTGCGTCGTCGAGGCGGACCTGAAGAAGATGATGATGGGCAAGCGCGCCGGGGCGGACGATTTCCTGCTGAAGCCCTTCGATCGCAAGATCCTCACCCAGGTCTTCGGCAACCTGTCGATCGCCGCCTGATCCGATCCTGCAACCTGTCCCCGTCCGGCGCGGCCGCTCGAGAGAGCCGGCCGCGTTCGTGTCTGCCGGGTCGGCTTTCCGGCCTGCGCGCAAAAAGAAAAACCCGCCGGCAAGCGGCGGGTTCCGTATTCCTGAGCGGGGCGAGGGGATCAGGCGCTTTCGGCGTAGTCGCCGCCGTCGGGCTCGCGCAGCACATAGCCGCGGCCCCACACGGTCTCGATATAGTTCGCGCCGCCGGCGGCGTTGGCCAGCTTCTTGCGCAGCTTGCAGATGAAGACGTCGATGATCTTCAGTTCCGGCTCGTCCATGCCGCCGTAAAGGTGGTTGAGGAACATTTCCTTGGTAAGCGTCGTGCCCTTGCGCAGCGAGAGCAGCTCGAGCATCTGGTATTCCTTGCCCGTCAGGTGCACGCGCTGGCCGCCGACCTCGACCGTCTTGGCGTCGAGGTTGACGATGAGCTCGCCCGTGGCGATGACCGACTGGGCATGGCCCTTGGAGCGGCGCACGATGGCGTGGATGCGGGCGACGAGCTCGTCCTTGTGGAAGGGCTTCGTCATGTAGTCGTCGGCGCCGAAGCCGAGGCCGCGCACCTTGTCCTCGATGCCGGCCATGCCGGAGAGGATCAGGATCGGCGTCTTGACCTTGGACAGGCGCAGCGTGCGCAGGACTTCGTAACCCGACATGTCGGGCAGGTTCAGGTCGAGCAGGATGATGTCGTAATCGTACAACTTGCCCAGATCGACACCTTCCTCGCCGAGGTCGGTCGTGTACACGTTGAAACTTTCGGACTTCAGCATCAATTCGATGCTCTGCGCCGTCGCGCTATCGTCCTCGATGAGTAGAACCCGCATATCTGTCCCCTTTTCCGCCGCTCAAGGTACCTGGCCCCCTACGCGATACGGATCCAGTCGTTGCCTGATTTGGAGGCTGCCACGAAATGGTTAACAAATCCTGATTCACTTTGGCAAGGTGTATCGATCTGTTAATTATTATGGACAGACTCCTGATTTCATACAGGAATCGGAAATGCGTTTCTTAATCTTTCACATTAAGTAACGCAGCTAACCGACTCTTTCGACTCGCCAATGCAGCCACCTCGTTTTTTGTGAACTGCATTTACCGAGCCTTAAATCATCCTCCCTATGATTAACGATGCCCGTAAACGAAAGGTTACCAGCGGTAGGATTTCATTAATCTCGCTGAATTTTTTTCGAAGGGTCCGGCGGTGTTTGCCGGGCTTGCGGGTGGAAATGCCCGTCTGTGTCGTGCGGCCACATGCCGCGCGTGCAGGCTGGTTCGAATGCCGGGGTCTCGCTATCCACGGGAGTATTGCGTATGAAGTCGCGTGAGAGCCTAGTTCGCCTGAAGGAATTTCAGGTGAAAGACAAGAGACGGCAGCTGGCCCAGTTGCAGCTCATGATGTCCGAATTCGAGCGGATGTCGAAGGAGCTGGAAAGCCAGATCGCCATCGAGGAAAAGAAGTCTGGGATCACCGATCCCAACCATTTCGCCTATCCGACCTTTGCCAAGGCGGCGCGCCAGCGCTCCGACAATCTCCAGGTCTCGATCCGGGAGCTGAAGGTGCAGCAGGATGCGGCGGAACTGGCGCTGGAGGAGGCGGAGGCGGAATTCGCCAAGGCTTCGGCGCTGGAAGAGCGCGACAACGCGGTGCGCATGCGCGCCTGACCCGACAACGGTTCTGGAGAACCCTCGCGAGCGGCCGGAAGACCGCTCACGAGGGCTCTTCGCGTTTCCTGCTAGAGATCGACGACGTCCTGCCAGTCCTTGTGGCGCATGGCCTGCGCGCGGAAGAAGGGGCAGAGCGGCATGATCTTCCAGCCGCCCTTGCGCGCCTCTTCCACGGCATGGGCTGCCAGCGCCTGGCCGATGCCCTTGCCGCGCAGCGCATCCGGCACGCCCGTATGGTCGACGATGATGAGGCGAGGGGAGGAGCGGGAATAGGTCACTTCCGCCTCGTGCCCCTCGACGGTGGTGGAATAGCGCCCCTTGGCGCCGGTTTCCTCATGCAGGATGTCCATGGCGATGCTCCTCGCGTCGTTGCGTCGGAGCCATCCTTTCCTGCCGCGGGCGATCCTGCAAGCCGCCCGGCGGTGAACGCTGTGTCCTTGCCGCGCCTGTCTCCAAACGGAACCGCGGCCGCGCCGGGCGCGACCGCGGGGGATCCTGGACGAAAGGGAAAAGCTAGTGGCGGTACTGCTGGATGCGCGTGGTGCGCAGGCCGGCAAGGCCGTGGTCGTTGATGGAGGACTGCCAGGACAGGAATTCTTCGACCGTCAGCGTGTAGCGCTCGCAGGCTTCCTCGAGGCTGAGAAGGCCGCCGCGCACGGCAGCGACGACTTCGGCCTTCCGGCGAATCACCCAGCGCCGCGTGTTGGCCGGCGGCAGATCGGCGATCGTCAGGGGGCTGCCATCGGGGCCGATGACGTATTTAACGCGGGGTCGTATCAGATCGGTCATTGGACTCTCTACATAAACTCAAGACCATATGAGCGGACTGTAGCCCGCCACATTTAAGATTTGCCTAAGCGCATGCTAACAATTTTCTAATCTTTTGAGCAGCTTCACGGCAGCTGCCGTCATGCGGGAATGCCTGCCTTCCGTTACGTCGGGCGGTTCTTGCCGCCGTTCCGGGGGCAGGGGAGCCATGCAAATATTTCATTTCCCTTTTATTCAAATTCTGCTAGGACGCGCCAAAATCTGGAGGCGGCGTCGGGTCGATGCCACCGGAAGCCTCCAGGATGCATCCATATGAAGACTATCGCGTCGTGCGCGGGCCATTGCCTGCGAAGAGCGCTTTAGCATTGGGATTTGCCGTGCCGTGCCGCAATCGGGATGATTTCGGCGCGGGCTGGCCGTCGTAAGCCGTTTGCCTTCGGGAAACGGCCCTTTCGGCGTTTTTGTGCCTCTTCAGGGCGCGCTTCCCGTAATTTTCCGGACCGAGAATGCACACGAGCCCGGCGGTTCCGCCCGCTGTTGGAAACGGAAAATGAGAGATCCAGACAACATGCTCTTGCAGCAGGGTTGGTCGCCGGAATTCCTGTCCCCGGCCAATCTCGAGACCGTGCAGACCGAATACGAGGTCCTGCATCTCATGCGTCAGTGCGCCCAGCACTTCCGCTTCAGTCATTTCCTGGTGGCGCGCTTTCCCGCAAGCGAGCGGCAGCGTTTCGCCGAGCGCCTGGTGGTCAGCAACTGGCCGGCCGACCTGGTGCGCCAATACGATGCGCTGAACCTCTTTCCCGCCAGTCGCCTGGTCATGGAAACCGGCATGACCAAGCTGCCGGTGCAGGGCGACAGCACGCTGTTTTCGCCCGCCGGCCGGGACGGCGGCGAACCGGATGCCGCGGTCGCGCTTGCCGAAAGCCACGGCCTTTGCGCCACCACGGCCTTCCTCCTGCACTCCACCCTTTCCGATCCCTATCTCATGGTCTTTTCCGGCAAGCGCCTGCCGCTTGCCCGGCCGGAGCTGACGGAGCTGCATTTTTCCGCCCTCCAATTGTTCGAATGCCTCGAAAAGACCTTTGCGGCGACGGCGGCGGGCCGTGAAAGGCTCTCCAGCCGCGAGGTCGAGTGCCTGCGCTGGGCGGCGGCCGGCAAGAGCAGCGACGAGATCGCCATCATCCTCGGCATCTCCGTCTATACGGTGAGCAGCTATTTCAAGAGCGCCACCCGCAAGCTGCAGGCCGTCAACCGCATGCAGGCGATCGCCGTCGCGTTGCGGCTCAGGCTCATCTGATTTGACTTGCGCCGGCGCGCGCCTCCCTGCGGACCGGGACGGCGGCGCGCCTGCGCGGCCGGAAAGACGAGGTTTCCGGCCTTCTCTTGCCCTCGGGGCGGCAAGTTTCTATATGTCGCCCCGAGGGCGCCCCAAGGAAAACGGGCGCCGCAACGGCCGGTTTCGGCCTCAATGAAAGGTGCCCGCGCCGGCCCTGCCGCGGCAGGCGGCGGCACCGGAACGGACCTCGCGTGAACAGTCTCGATTTCGATCGCAAGCCGGAAGATACCCGTGTCGTCGTCGCCATGTCGGGCGGGGTCGACAGTTCCGTCGTGGCGGGAATCCTCAAGCGCGAGGGCTACGACGTCCTCGGCATTACCCTGCAGCTCTACGATCACGGCGCGGCCGTGCATCGTGCCGGCTCCTGCTGCGCGGGCCAGGATATCGACGATGCGCGCCGCGTCTGCGAGACGCTCGGCATCCCGCACTACGTCCTCGACTACGAGAAGCGCTTCCGCGAGACGGTGATCAATCCGTTTGCCGAGAGCTATGTCGCCGGCGAAACGCCGATCCCCTGCGTCGCCTGCAACCAGACGGTCAAGTTCGCCGATCTCCTGGCGACCGCCAAGGACCTCGGCGCCGATGCGCTTGCGACCGGCCACTATATCCGCTCGCGCCCCAACCCGGCGCCGGAAGCCCCGCAGCGCCGCGCGCTCTTCCGCCCGGTCGATGCCGAGCGCGACCAGAGCTATTTCCTGTTCGCCACCACGCAGGAGCAGATCGATTACCTGCGCTTTCCGCTCGGCCATCTTTCCAAGGCCGAGACCCGGGCGCTTGCCGAGGAGATGGGCCTCGTCGTCGCCAAGAAGGCGGACAGCCAGGACATCTGCTTCGTGCCGCAGGGCAAGTATTCCGACATCGTCAACAAGCTGAAGCCGAATGCGGCGCTGGCCGGCGAGATCGTCCATATCGACGGGCGCGTGCTCGGCCGCCACGAAGGCATCCTGCACTATACGATCGGCCAGCGCCGCGGCATCGGCGTCGCGACGGGCGAGCCGCTCTATGTCGTCTATCTCGACGCCCGCTCGCGCCGCGTCATCGTCGGCCCCAGGCAGGCGCTGGAAACGCGCCGCCTCTACCTGCGCGACGTCAACTGGCTCGGCGACGGCGACCTTGCCGCGGTGGCCGCCGCCGGCTTCGATTGCTATGCCAAGGTGCGCTCCACCCGGCCGCCGCGCCCGGCGCGCCTTGCGGCGGATGGGGGCGGGCTCTACGTGGAGCTTGCCGAGGGCGAGCCCGGCGTTGCGCCCGGCCAGGCCTGTGCCCTCTATTCCGGCGAAGGCGAGGACGCCCGCATCTACGGCGGCGGCTTCATCGCCCGCTCGGAACGGGAAGCGGCAGCCGAGGACGCGCTGAAGCGCATCCTTTCGACCCCCGCGGCGGCCTGAGGCGGGCCGGCCGGCCAAGCCTTTGCGGACAAGGCGATTTTTCCTGCGAACGTCGCTTGACACCCGCGGGAACAGCACCTTATAAGCCGCGCACCGGACGGAAACGGATGATCGTTCTCAATCATCCCCTCGGGCGGCGGAGTAGCTCAGTAGGTTAGAGCAGAGGAATCATAATCCTTGTGTCGGGGGTTCGAATCCCTCCTCCGCTACCAATTTTTTTGTTCCGCTAAAGTCCATTGATAGCCACGGACGTCTAATCCTCCCGACCCATATAACGCTATAGCGCGTGGAAAATGGCTTCAATAGCGTCCATGGAAGTCTATTGCTGTCCACTGACAGCCGCAATTTTTGTTGGTATCTTTCCGAAAAAATATCCCTATAAATCAATCTGATAGAAAACTTCGAAATTTACGCGGGATTTGAACCCGCAACCGCTGAAAATGCGAAAATCACCGAGGCGGAATGGTCGTCATTGGCTGTGGCTGGAGCTTGGTGGAATAGTTGACCGGTGTATCAAAGTCAGCCGATGGTTCCCTGATCTGATAAATCGAGAGCATCCTCATCTCATCTTTCCACAGTCAGTTATAGGGATCGTTTCGTCGAAAAAAGCGGGGGCGGAGCATCTCTGATCAGGGAGATCGCCTGCATTCTGTCAGCTTGTATGAGGGCAGCGACGAGAGCCTGCGAACAGATCATTCAAGACAGCTTGTAGTGTCAAGCCGTAGCTTCCGGTTTCGGCCTTGGCGGACATTCGTTCGCTCTTGAGGACATGGCAGCTTCGCGCCTTCAAGACGGTCGTCTATGTTGCGTTAAGTGTCTCCTACGAGCAGACATCGCTTGGGGGGCCGAGGGCCAAATTAACAACTTCAATGTAAACATTCGAATCGCTCACGGTGCGCCCAGGATGGCGAGGATGAGAATTGGAGCACCAGAGCCACTCAGCGAGTGCGGTAGGCTTGAATTGTAACGCGCAAGATGCGCTGCCGGCAAATTTTGAAAACGACCGCTGGTAGAGGTACCATATCGCGACAACCCCTGCCGGCGGCTGCCAAGGTAAGCGCTTTGGTTTCACAGAACACGATTTATCCGGTCGGTTGAATGGTCGCGACATGCTGGCGGGCCTGTGCGATCGCTTCGTCGAGACGGGCGCGAGACACGGCTGCGAGGCGTTCGACGCCCAGGAGACGTGCCAGGTCGCGCGCGGGGTCGGGCTCGTCCAGCAGGTCGGGACTATCGAGCACAACGGCAGTGAGTTCGGCGAGCGGGATGTCTCCGATCGACCTGCGCGCATCCTCGCTTGCAGGCTGCCGATACGGAAGGATATCCGACACGGTCCCTTTCTTCCAGATGAATTCGCCACTCGATTCCACGGTCCTGTCCAGGTCGCGCAAGTGAAGGTCTATCCTTTCACGGATTCGACCACCTGTCCGCAGCCAGCCGTGGGCGCGGGCCAATCGCTGGGCGAGGATGTCGGTGCGCAAGGGACTTTCGGTCTCGATGATGGCTTCGATCATCCGCCGCAAGATATCTCGGTAGCCGAATTCGAAGAACTGATCAGGATCGGCCGGAAAACCGGAAAGATCCGTGACGTGATACCCTTGCTTTCCAGCGACCTCGGCCACGGTTGCAGACGCCTGCATTGCTGCTACTTCGATACCGCGGCAGACCACTGGTGCCTCCGCCGAGACGAGCTCTGCCTCAATGGTCGCTGCCGGCGCGATCTCCTCGGCGGGAACGCCCCGGTCATCGCGAATCTCCTCACTCCCCTCCACCTCATGTCCCATGTCCCAATGGATGGCAATGTCCTCCTTTTCGGCGGCCCGGCGCGCCCTGTTTTCCTCCAGAAGACTTTGCAGCCCGGCGTGAAGCCGCTCCACGCAGCCTGCGGCATCGAACCACCAGTCCGTCGACCAGACACGGAGGATATTCCAGCCAAGCCCCTTGAGGACCTGCTCGCGGACCTTGTCGCGATCCCGTGCGGTGGCCGACCTGTGATAGGTAGCGCCGTCGCATTCCACGCCTGCGAGATACGCACCGGCAAGATCGGGGTGGCGGATGCCGAGGTCGATCCGGAAGCCGGAAATCCCGACCTGCGGCACGACCGTCCAGCCGCGTCGCTCCAGCTGCATGGCGACGGCTTCCTCAAAGGGCGAGTCGAAACCGCCGGCCGATCCGATATCCTGGGCGGGCAGCGCGACCGCGCCGCGCTCGGCATAGTCGAGGAAAGTCTTCAGATGCTGCACCGCCAGCGCCTTTGTCCGCGCCGGATCGATCTGATCGGCCGTAAAGCCGGAGAAGACGACCAGCTCCTGGCGCGCTCGGGTCACGGCGACGTTGAGGCGCCGCTCGCCGCCGTCGCGGTTGAGCGCACCGAAATCCATCGTCAGCTTGCCGGCGGCATCCTTCCAGAACGTGATCGAGAAAAGGATGACGTCACGTTCGTCGCCCTGCACGTTCTCCAGATTCTTGACGATCGTCTGTTCGACCCGTTCCTCGGCGAAGAACCATTCAAGCTCGGGGTCGTCCCGGCGTGCCGCGTCGAGAAGGTCCAGGATCAGCGACTGTTGCTGGGCATTGAAGGTGATGACGCCGAGTGTCGGCCGATCCTTTTCCGGCAACTTCAGCCAGCCCTTCATGCGGTAAACCGCTTCGCGTGTGACGGCTTCCGCTTCGATTCTGTTGGTTCGGCTCTTGCCGCGATCGTAGACCCCACCGGGCACTTTATGCAGGCGCACTGCGCGGTCTTCGACCAACGGCGACGGGAATGTCACCAGACGGTTCTGGTAGTAGTGGTGATTGGAGAAGGCGATCAGCGATTCGCTTCGGCTGCGATAGTGCCACCTCAGATCGCGTACCGGAATGCCGGCCGCTTTCGCCTCGTCCAGAATGCTCTCCAGATCCTTCTCGTGATCGGCGATCTCGTCCTCATCCTCGTTGCGGCCGAAGAAGTTCGTCGGCGGCAATTGTTTCGGGTCGCCGACGATGACGGTCTGGCGCGCCCGCGCGATGGCGCCGACGGCATCCCAGGTGGTGATCTGGGATGCCTCGTCGAAAATCACCACGTCGAACAGCGCCTGGTCCGGCGGGAGATACTGGGCGATGGAGAGCGGCGACATCAGCATGCAGGGTGCCAGCTTAGGAAAGCTCTGCGGCATCTTGCCAATCATGTCGCGTATCGACTGGCTCGGCCGCTGCAGTTCCATCTGGTGGCGCAGCAGCCCGAGTTCCGAATTGCGTGAAACACTCTGCACGGAAGGCAGTCCATGCGCGATCGCGCTGATCACGCGGCGGGTGGTGTGCGATCGCACCAGATCGTCGATCTCGCGGAATTCCTTGATGGCGTTTTCGTGCTGGAACCGCCGGAAATCCCGTAGGACAGGATCGCTGTCGACAACCTTCGGAAGCCACCACCGGGCATATCCCAGTCGAAACGCCGACCGTGCGTCCTCGGGGCGGACCACACCCTTCTCGATCTGCTCGACAAGAGGGGCAAGGTTGCAGGCCATCGCCCGGCTTCTGACACGGCACCAGGCCGACCAATCGCGAAGAAGATGCCGCGCATTCACGAGAGCACCGAGATTCTCGCTCAATGTCACGAGATCGGGTCCGTCCGATCCGGCTGAAATCTCTCGCCCGGCAACCCCGCGGAAGCGCTGACGTGCAGCCTGCAAATCTTCGATCGTGGTGAGAAGCCTGTCTCCCGCCTGCCGGACCCTGTCGTTTTCGGCTGTCCCGCGCAGGCACGGGGCAACGGCGCGGAGCATGGCCCGCGTCTCCTCCTGATTGCGCCCCGGGATCGGAACGGTGGAGCGAAACTCCCATGCGAGTTCGAGGATTTCCGCGACGGCGGCGACATCGGTCGCCAGACCGTCGATCGGCAGAGGCTTTCCCGTCAACTGATTCCGATCGATCGCCGACAGGCATTCCTTCATGCGGCGCAACGGCGGAATATCCCGCTCCGGCTCTGCCGTTCCTCCATCGGCATAGCTTTGCAGCAACTTCTGGACCTTGCGCCTGCCGAGCGCAGACGTGGGCCAGAATGAGGCGTTCGCCTCCCGCCATTGACGGTCCAGCGCATCGGGATCGAGGTCGCGTACTGCGGTCGTGGCGTAGGTGGCGGAAAGTTCGCGCTCTGCCTCGCGGTAGCTCTTGATGGAATTCGCGAGTGTCTCCAACGCACCGGCGCATTGCGGAAGATCCCGATCGAAGGCGATGGTGATATCGCGGCCCCGGCATTTCTGCACTATCCTCGCAAGGTTGGTCAGCCCCTGGATTTCGGCTTGTGAAGATCGGCCTTGCGACCCGAGGCCAAGACTTGCGAAATAAGCCCCGACAGCGTTCGTCAACGCCTCGACAGCATCTTTCAGGGACTGCGCCGCCGCCAGCAGGCTTTCCTGCCAGCCGGAACTCCAGTCTCCGACATCGACAAGATCCAGCACCGGCTGCCGCTCGACGGAAGCGAAAACGAGGCCGAGCTCGCCGGCAAGCTCTTCCAGGTCGTGGAGCGCCTGCGCGTCATGAGCATCCTGCTCCGGCCAGGCAAGATCTGGTGCGGGGCTCTCCGCGGCCCTTAGGGCGATTCCAAGCGCCAGATAGGGTGTCCATCCATTCGGGTAGCGCCTGTGCAAAGCCTCGACATAGGCATTCAGCTCGTCGCGGCGCAGCCGAAGGCGCTCGTTGACCGTCACCCATTCCGATGCATCGATCCCGCCGCCCTGTTCCCAGGCTGCTTTCAGTTGTCCCAGGAAATGGCGGCGGTCGGCCTTGTTCGAATGCAGCTCGATGCAGTGACTTCCGAGACCGTGTTCGCGCAATCGGCGATAGACGACATCGAGCGCGGCTGTCTTCTCGGCGACGAACAGCACCGTCTTCCCTACAGCCAGGCAGTTGGCGATCATGTTGGCGATGGTCTGGCTCTTACCGGTGCCCGGTGGGCCGACGATGACGAAGTCCCGCCCTTCGGCGGCGGCAAGGCTTGCCGCCATCTGCGACGAATCGGATGGAAGAAGGCAGATGAGATCGGACGGCGCATAGGCGCGATCGAGCTCGCGTTCCTCGCGAAACGGCGGCTGCCCGTTGCCGGCCTGGAACGCCTGCTCAGGCGTGTCGATCAGATGCCGGACGACCTTGTTCGCGCGGAGCGCCTCTGTACGTTCCACCAGATCCTTCCACATGAGAAATTTTGCGAAGGAAAAGGTCGACAACGCGGTTTCATCGACGACCTCCATGCCCGGCACATCGCGGATCACCTGGCGCATCATGGCGAGAAGGCGCGGAACGTCGATACCGTTGTCGTCGAGCGGCAGGTCTCCCGCGAACTGCGGAAGCTTCAGATCGAAATCGCGCTCCAGGAATTGCAGGAGCGTGGCGTTGAAGCGCGGCTCGTCCTCATGGAAACGGATCGTGAAACGCGAACTGGCGCTGCGGCGCTCAAGCTTCACCGGGACCAGCAGAAGGGGAGCCCGGTAGCTGCGGTCGTCCTCCGGCTTCTTCTTCCAGCGCAGAAACCCGACGGCGAGGAACAGCGTGTTCGCGCCGCCCTCGGCGAAGTCGTTGCGAACCTGCCGGTAAAGGTCGACCAGCCGTGCCTCAAGCTCGGATGCACCGAGCGTCGAGGGCAGTTCGTCCCTGAGCAAAGCTTCGGCCGCGAAGCCGCGTTGCAGGTCCTTGCCGTGGACGTCGCGATAAAGCACGGCGTCGCGCTCGCCGAGCGGATTCTGCTCGGGGAGAGATATGATCCGGATTGCACCGCCGCCCGCCAGCCGATCCTCGAGGTAGGCGACGTCCGTGCAGAGAAACGGGATCGTCTTCCGCGAATCCGGAAAATTGAGGAGCCGGTTGCGAAGGGTGAGGTCGAGCAGCTTTTTCTGCCATCGGTCGATGCGGCCGGCAGCGGTGGTCGGCTTCACCTCGATGGTTTCGACCGGCAATTCGCCGAAGGATGGCGCCGCGGGTAGGGGCAGGTCCGCAACGGGTGCCATCTCTTCATCGGGAACAGCGCGGCGGATCGGCTCGTGCGAGGCAAGCGGTATGATCCCGCCGCTCCGTGACCGCCGGACATCGATCGCCGCCACGAAGGCATGGGCTTCCTTTTCGCTGAGACGGTGGTCGAGGATCCGTTGCGCGTTCTCCATCGTCATGGCGGGGCGATGCGTCACGCCGGTCGTTTCGAAGACGATCAGTTCACGGGATGCGAGCGCCTTGCGCACCTCCATCTGGTCCGTCTCGATCGCGCTGGCGAAGGTTCTCCTGGCCAGCCACACGCCGACTGCCGCATGCCCATGGAACAACAGAATGACAGGATACAATCCGGCAGCTTCCAGAGCGGCGGCGAAAAGAAGCGTGGTGTCGAGGCAGGTCGCCAGCCGCTCCTCGGAGATCGTGCTCGGGCGCCTGATCTTCTGGCCGCGGCTTTCGAAACTGGCGGGCGGTTCCGCATAATGCAGCGCCATGCCGGCAACAGCCGAGTAGATGGCGGCGGCGAGCAGATAGGCCCGCTGCGGGCTCTCGGACTGGTAGCCGTCCAGGCCGCTCGGATGTCCATGCGCGGCCAGCCGTTCTGCCGCGGCCCGCAGAATGGGCGCCACGCCCGGATCGTTTGGCATGATGAAGGCTGGAAGCAGTTGCGCCATGTCGGCGACACCACCCCATTCGTCCCGGGCGAGCAGCCTGACGGGGAGGCGCCGTTCGTCAAGGACGTCTCCTCCCGAAGACAGGCGAAGCGTGATCTCGCCGCGCTCCGCCTCGTTGAGGCCGGCGAGATAGCCGGCGTCGAGGTCGACTTTCCTGTCGCTCAACGGGAGTCTGTCGCCCGGCACGAGCCGGTCGACTGTCCATGATTTCGGTCTCAGGAACGAGGGAGAAGAGATCAATTCCAGCTTGCAGTTGGCAAAGTGCCTGTCGCTATTGTTCTCGATCTGAATAGAGCGGATGACCGGTATCGCATTCTGGTAGGATGCATAAGTGAAGCTCGCGGCGATATCGGCAACGATCACCGGCCCTTTATGGGTGTTGCTGATATCAAGATCGTATTGTTCCGGATTACTCTCTTCTGCAATCTGCATCGGTGTGTCTCCCCACCGGGAGACTAGCGTTGTTTTCGACTACGAAGAAGGTCTTTCTACTCGTGAGAGTTGATTTTCGGCAGAAGTTCGCTCGGGTTGGCATGACGTGGCAGCGCATATCGCGTCACGCCGACTGTGCGATGATCCACCAGAGAGATTTTTACACCGCCAAATGAAAAAGCGTCCGCCGAAGCGGACGCCTTATCTGGTGCATATCTCAGCTTGTTAACGGCTGGACTGCGATCTCTGAACGATATCCATATTGCCTAACTCGTCTTGATTGTCAATGCTGCAAGCATTCGCGGGGAGGTGGCTATGGCTGGATGGACTACGACGCTTGGACTCGATCTCGGCACGAACTCACTCGGCTGGGCGATCATCGAAACACGCGGTGAACCGGGTGAGACCTATGAGGGACGCATCGTCGCCAGTGGGGTGCGCATCTTCTCCCAATCCGAAATGGCCGGGCGTGATTCGCAGTCGAAGGCTTCCCTGGCAGTCGCACGGCGGCAGGCGCGCGGTGCGAGGCGCCGGCGGGATCGCTATCTGAAACGGAGGCAGCGTCTTGTCGATCTTCTGGTCGATCTCGGCTTGATGCCCGCCGACAAGGCCGCCCGCGCGGAACTGGTGAAGAACCATGGGGATGGAAAGACGGGCGACCTCTCGTCGTCCGTGTATGCCTTGCGCGCACGGGCGTTGGACGAGGCGCTGTCGCCCCATGAGATCGGTCGCGCGATTTTCCATCTCAACCAGCGTCGTGGCTTCAAGAGCAACCGCAAGGCCGATAGCAACGACCCCGAGCAAGGCGTGATCTCCGAGGGGATGCGTGCGCTCGACGAGAAGATGGCAGAGGCGGGCGCGCGGACCATCGGCGAATGGCTGCACATGCGCCGGCTGCAAGGCCTGCCGGTTCGTGCCCGTATCGCACCTGACGGGGAGGGCTATGCCTTCTATCCCTCGCGTGGCGCGCTTGAGCGCGAATTCGACCGGATCATGGCCCGCCAGACGCTCTTCCATCCCGACCTGCTGACCGACGCGGTCATCCGGGAGTTGCGCGAGGTGATCTTCCACCAACGTCCGCTGCGGCCGGTGAAGCCGGGGAAATGCTCCTATAATCCGCTGGAGGAACGGTTGCCGAAGGCGCATCCTCTGTTCCAGAAATTCCGGCTGCTCAAGGAGCTCAATGAACTGGAGATCGTCGGAGAGGACCAGAAACACATCAAGCTGACGCCGGATGAGCGCAATGCGCTGGCGCTGCAGCTGCGGACGAACCTCAACAGGCAGGGCAAGGTGCCTTTCTCGAAGTTGCGGAACACGCTGAAGCTCGGGCGGGAGGTGCGTTTCAACAAGGAGACCGACAACCGCAGCGATCTGGAAGGCGATGTGATTTCTTTTCGCCTGTCGCGCCCGGAATGTTTCGGTAACCGCTGGGCGGACCTGCCATTGGAGATGCAGGCGGCCATCACCGAGAAACTGCGCACCGAGCCGGACTACAACATCCTCATGAACTGGCTGAAAACGGAGGCGGGGCTGGACGAGGCGCATGCCCGGGCGGTGGCCGATACGCCGGTGCCGGACGGTTTCGGCAGGCTGGGGCAATCCGCGTTGACAGCGCTTATCGACGCGCTGGAAAACGAAGTGGGCGAGGGCGGTTTCGTCATCACCGAGACCGAGGCGGCGAAACGGGTTTATGGCCGCACCAATTCCGAAGCCGATCCGAACCGCAAGGGCGTGGACCAGCTGCCGAAATATCAGGAGGTGCTGGCGCGCCATATTCCTCCGGGAACGGGCGAGCCCGACGATCCCTATGACGATTTCATGGGGCGCATCACCAACCCAACGGTCCACATCGCGCTCAACCAGTTGCGCCGTGTGGTCAACGCGCTGATCCGGACCTACGGCAAGCCGGACCGGATCGCCATCGAAGTGGGCCGCGAACTGAAAATGAACGATAGGGAGCGCGACGAGGTCAATCGCCGGATCGCGCGGAATACGAAGGCGGCGATCGAACGGGGCGTGAAGCTGACCGAGACCTTCCGGCAGTTGGACACCGGTTACAATCGCCTCCGTCTGGAATTGTGGGAAGACCTGAACCAGAAGCCGGAAAACCGTGTCTGCATCTATTGCGGCAAGGCCATCGCCGGCCACATGCTCTTCAACGGCGAGACGGATATCGATCATATCCTGCCCTATTCTAAGACGCTGGACGACAGCAAGGCGAACCGGATTCTGTGCTGCACCTCCTGCAATCGCGAGAAGAAGAACCGGCCTCCGTCGAGCGTACCGCAATGGCGCGGCCGCTATGAAGAGATCCTGGCGCGCGTCACGACGCTGCCGAAGAACAAGCAATGGCGCTTTGGTGAGGACGCCATGGCGCGCTTCGGTGAGGAGGAGGGTTTTCTCGCCCGGCAATTGACCGACATGCAGTATATTTCCCGGCTGGCGCTGACGTATCTCGCTCATCTCTACGATTATGAGGAGGTGGACCTTGACGGTATCTACAAGCGCCACGCGCGTGTGCGTGCCTTACCCGGGCGGATGACCGAGATGCTGCGCCGCCAGTGGAGCCTCAACGAACTGCTTCATGGCCACAATCTCATCGGCGCCGACATGGCCAAGCCGAAGAATCGGCTGGATCACCGCCACCACGCCATCGACGCCATCGTCATCGCCTGCACTTCGCGCGCGCTCATCCAGCGGCTGGCGACGGCTTCCGCGGCGGCCGAGGAGCGCGGGGCCGAGCGTGTCGTTGAGCGGATCGATCCGCCCTGGTCCAGCTTCCGCGAGGATGTCCGTGCGGCGGTTAGCGCCATCGTCGTCAGCCACAAGCCGGATCACGGCACGGTGAGCCGCGAAGGCTATGCGAAGGGGCGCGGGCAGACGGCCGGCAAGCTGCACAACGATACCGCCTACGGGCATACCGGCGAAAAGGACGCCAGCGGCACCGATATCGTCGTGCGCCGCATTGCCATCACCGATATCAGGAGCCCCGCCGATATCATGAAGATCAGGACCAATGCGCACGGCCATTCGGAGCTCAGGGACCGGCTTTACGAGGCGACACGCGGGCTGGAAGGCAAGGCGTTCGAGCAGGCTTTGCTGGATTTCGTCAAGGGCGATGCGAAATTCAGGGGCATCCGCCACGTCCGCATCACCGAGGTGGCCAACCCCGTCTGGATCACACATGGCGGCGGGCGGCACAAGAAGGGCTATTTGCCGGGTGGCAACGATCGCTTCGATGTCTGGGAGCTGGCGGACGGCAGATGGGATGCCGAAGTGGTGACGACCTTCGATGCGCACCGGCCCGGCTTCGTGCCCCGCATGCGGCTCGAAAACCACAATGCCCGCAAGATCATGAGCCTGAAGAAGGGGGATATGGTCGCCTATGACGAGCCCGATAGCGGGAAGCGCATCATCGCCATCGTGCGCAAGTTCGACCAGCGCAACAAGCAGCTTTATCTCGATCCGCATAACGAGGCGGGCGACCTCGACAGACGGGAGAAGGAGAAAACCTACAAACCACTCAGACCTAGACCCAACCCATTGAAAAAATACAAACCGAGGCAGGTCCGCATCGATGAGATCGGCCAGGTGCTCGATCCCGGTCCGTGGTGGGAAAAGCAGGGTGATTAACCAAAGATTAAGGTTTTCCGGACGAAGGGGGGAGATTGAGTTAGCCTCTCATCATGCAGCGTGTGGTTGACATTTCCTCTGACGGCCTGCATGTGGCCGTTCACCGTGGTTTCCTTACCGTGTCGAAGGACCGGGAGGAGATGGGCCGCGTAGCACTCGACGACATCAACGGCGTTATCGCCCATGCGCACGGGCTGACATGGTCCAATACAGTCTTCGTCCGCCTCTCGGAGCGGGCGGTACCGGTCGTGTTGTGTGCGGCAAACCATGCGCCGGTGGCCTGTGTCTGGCCGCTGCAGGGCAATCATCTGCAGGGTAGGCGGCTGAACGCTCAGGTGGACGCGTCGCGACCTTTGGCCAAGCGCATCTGGCGCGACATCGTGGTTGCGAAGATCCGGATGCAGGGCGCAGTGCTGGCATCGGTCGGGGCGGAGGCCGGTGCATTCGACATGCTCGCCCGCAAGGTCCGCTCCGGCGATCCGGACAATGTGGAAGCGCAAGCGGCGCGGCGTTACTGGCAAGCGTTCATGGGGCCGGGTTTCCGGCGCGATCAGGACGGCGAAGGCGCCAATGCACTCTTGAATTACGGCTATACGGTGCTGCGCGCGATCATCAGCCGGGCCATCTGCGCAGCCGGCCTGCATCCCTCGATCGGGCTCCATCACTCTAACCGCGCCAATGCCTTTGCCCTGGCGGACGACCTGATGGAGCCCTATCGGCCGATCATTGACAGGGCCGTCTACAATCTCGTGCAGGACGGGTTGCGAGAGGTTTCGCCCGAAGCGAAGACCGCACTGGTGACATTGACGGCGCTGGATCTGCCGGCACCGCACGGTATGAGCCCGCTGCATGTGCATGCAACGCGACTTGCACAGCAATTGGCGGCGCTTTTCGACAAGGAGGACGAGGGCCTGGAGCTGCCTTCGCCACTTGACCCGCTGACGTTATCTGGCCTTGCACGGCAGGGCGGGACGCCATGACAACGCTCCATACGGAAAAACGGGGAGAGCGGACCACACCATCTTTCATGTCCGCTTATCGGATGATGTGGATGCTCGTTACGTTTGATCTGCCGGTGGATACGAAAAGGCATCGCGCCGAAGCTACGAAATTTCGCCAGTTCCTGCTTGATCAGGGCTTTGAGATGAGCCAGCTTTCGAATTATCTTCGATTAGTGAACGGGCAGGAACAGTTTGAAACCTACACGCGGCGAATCGGATCCCATCTCCCGGAGCGGGGTGATGTTTTCATCTTTCAATTTACGGATAGGCAGTATGAAAATATCGTCCGATTCAGCGATCAAAGCCGCCGCACCCGAAAGAAAAATCCCGAACAGATTGCTCTTTTCTAGTGCCCACGGACCACTTCATGGCGTGATAAAGCCCCAAAACCACTGTCGAAACAGGGGTTTGGGGCAATATCAAGCCTAGCAGTTCAGAAATCGCAGGCCAACCGCAACGCCATAGCTCGGCTACATTCTGGCCGGTCGAGCCTAGCAGTTCAGAAATCGCAGGCCAACCGCAACCTCCGGGGACGACTATATCGTCCTCGTCGAAGCCTAGCAGTTCAGAAATCGCAGGCCAACCGCAACAAGCCGGTCGCATCGGACAGCCATACGCCGAGCCTAGCAGTTCAGAAATCGCAGGCCAACCGCAACGCGGTGAGGTTGGCAACGTCGGCGGCGAGGAGCCTAGCAGTTCAGAAATCGCAGGCCAACCGCAACACTTCCGATCACGTTGAAACGTCGGGCAACAGCCTAGCAGTTCAGAAATCGCAGGCCAACCGCAACGACAACATGCGGCACTTTCAACGGGTGGCGAGCCTAGCAGTTCAGAAATCGCAGGCCAACCGCAACTGCCGGATATGTATGAGGCGCTGGACGTCAAGCCTAGCAGTTCAGAAATCGCAGGCCAACCGCAACAGGAGGCGATGGACTTCGCGAAGGACGCCAAGCCTAGCAGTTCAGAAATCGCAGGCCAACCGCAACCGAAGCGGGCTGAGGTCGCGGAGTGGGAGCAGCCTAGCAGTTCAGAAATCGCAGGCCAACCGCAACAGGGTTCAGTGGGTCCATTTTTGCACCCACAGCCTAGCAGTTCAGAAATCGCAGGCCAACCGCAACCTCTCGCACTGACAACGTTCCCCACGGTCTAGCCTAGCAGTTCAGAAATCGCAGGCCAACCGCAACCGCTCCTCAACGCCGACGTGCCCGAGCAGAAGCCTAGCAGTTCAGAAATCGCAGGCCAACCGCAACGGGATGGAGCAGCCTGCGTTTGCCAGCCAGAGCCTAGCAGTTCAGAAATCGCAGGCCAACCGCAACCCGGTTACGCCCTGGGAAAGTTCGGGCACGAGCCTAGCAGTTCAGAAATCGCAGGCCAACCGCAACTACCTGATTTACATGCTGCTCGTCCACGGCAGCCTAGCAGTTCAGAAATCGCAGGCCAACCGCAACCAGTGAATTTAGGACCTCGTTTGGCTTCGTAGCCTAGCAGTTCAGAAATCGCAGGCCAACCGCAACACCGTGGGCTTCTTCATGAGAGAGCTCCAGAGCCTAGCAGTTCAGAAATCGCAGGCCAACCGCAACACCGCTGGCATGATGCGTGGTCGGATGGCGAGCCTAGCAGTTCAGAAATCGCAGGCCAACCGCAACACGAAGCTCCAGGTTCCGAGCGACGCCCTGTAGCCTAGCAGTTCAGAAATCGCAGGCCAACCGCAACTTTACGGAACAGCTCTCCAAGGCGACGGCGAGCCTAGCAGTTCAGAAATCGCAGGCCAACCGCAACGAGAGTTCCTTGCTTCCTCGGCCTATTGCCAGCCTAGCAGTTCAGAAATCGCAGGCCAACCGCAACAGCAAGACCAACACGTAAATCTTGATCGCCAGCCTAGCAGTTCAGAAATCGCAGGCCAACCGCAACACGAACCGGACGGTCAGCGAGCATTCGGCAAGCCTAGCAGTTCAGAAATCGCAGGCCAACCGCAACGTCCCCTCGCGCTTGTGCTCGACATCGTGCAGCCTAGCAGTTCAGAAATCGCAGGCCAACCGCAACGCGCAGAAGGCCGACTTGCAGTGGTCGCCGAGCCTAGCAGTTCAGAAATCGCAGGCCAACCGCAACACACGCCACTCGCCACCGTGCAAAATAGCCAGCCTAGCAGTTCAGAAATCGCAGGCCAACCGCAACTTCTGGCGCTGGAACGCGATCAGGGCGCGGAGCCTAGCAGTTCAGAAATCGCAGGCCAACCGCAACGACGACATGCCGTGCAATTGCCGGTTCGCCAGCCTAGCATTTCAGGATCGCAGGCCGATCGCAACAGGTTAAACGCCTTCAAGAAGATATTTGGAGCCGACATGGCGGCTTTTGCTATTCCTGTTGCCAAAGCTGCCGGACCGCTACCGGCCCCAAACCAGACACTGGATCGCTACCGGGTTTGGGGTTCGTATTCCTGTTATGGCGCTTATTTAAGCGCACTTACCTTAGCTGCCTCCTTATTTAAGTGAAGTCGGTCTTGTTTAAATAGCGATAGAAAATCATACTCTGCCCATGTCTGATTCTGAATTCAATCAGCGGCTGGGCCGCTTTGTCGAAACATCCGTTGTCGGCGAGATGTTGAGGGCGTTCGTGCCTCCGCCCCTACCACCCGCACCTGCCATCGATGTGCTTTCGCTTCTGGAGCGGCTTAGCTTGGCGGAGCGAGCGCTTGGACGACTGGACGGTATTACGATGCTGCTACCTCGTCAGGAGCTGTTCCTCTATATGTATGTCAGGAAGGAAGCAGTTCTGTCGTCGCAAATAGAGGGAACACAGTCGACGCTATCCGATCTTCTTCGTTTCGAAACGGAAGCGCAGGCGGGGCAACCTGTCGATGACATCCGTGAAGTCTCGAATTATGTCGACGCCATGATGTACGGTCTGGAGCGGCTTGAGACCTTGCCGATGTCGCTACGCCTGATCCGCGAAATGCATGCGCGATTGCTGCAAAGTGGGCGCGGCGGCACAAAGAATCCGGGCGAATTCCGGCGCTCGCAAAATTGGATCGGAGGAACGCGTCCCGGTAATGCACTTTTCGTACCGCCGCCTGTCGCAGAGATGAATGCCAGCCTGGATGCCCTCGAACGCTTCATGCACGAAGATCAATCGCGGCTGCCTGCGCTCATCAAGGCCGGCCTGCTGCATGTTCAGTTTGAGACAATCCATCCGTTCCTGGATGGCAATGGACGTATCGGCCGCTTGCTGGTCACGCTATATCTTTGCATGAATGGGGTGCTGCGCAAGCCGCTGCTCTATCTGAGCCTCTATCTCAAAACCCATCGGACTGAATACTATCGCTTGCTCCAGGAGGTCCGCGAGAACGGGAACTGGGAAGCCTGGCTCGACTTCTTTCTTACCGGTGTCGCGGACACAGCTAATCAGGCCTTTAATGCCGCGACCCGGATTGTCGACTTGTTCAAGGAAGACCGCGAGCTGATTACAGCCGAGAGCGACCGGGCCGGATCCGCGCTTCGCATCCACGATCTTTTTCAGCAAAATCCGTTCCTGACGGCCAACCATCTCGTTCAGAAGACGGGGCTATCGGCGCCCACCGTTAATGCGGCGCTCGCAGATCTGGAGCGTTTCGGCATCGTTGAGGAAGTAACAGGCCGCAGGCGGGGTCGGGTTTTCAGCTACAGGCGGTATCTCGCAATCCTGAGCGAAGGCACCGATCCTTTGCCCGCAGCGGCCTGAGGAGCGCCATAATATGTGTGGTGCCCGGTTTAAATCCTCGAACTAGGCCGCAGACTCCCATACCTGATTCAAAATCCGTGCAGCTAGTGCGGCTTTGTCCTGCGGAAGGAAGCGGCCGTAGTGATTGGCGACCATCTCGGGCGTATCCTGGATCGCATAGCTTGCCTGCTCGTAGGAGCCGGTCTGTTTCAGAATATGGGTGGCAAGCACATCCCGGACATTGTGCGGCCCGTGAGGAAGCAGCCCCTTGATGGCTCCGCGGCCGGTATAGGGATTGTAGATGCCATAGCGCTGGATGATGAGCCGCCACGCTTCGTAGAAGGTCGTCTGGTTGTAGGCCGCGTCCTTGCTGATCACCTTGACCGTCTTGACGAACAGCGTGCCCGGATCCTCGGCGCCGGCGAGAAGCATGCGCCGGTGTCGATCGATATAGGCGTTCAGGTATTTATAGAGGTCCTGCAGGTCGGGCAGGATCAGCCGGAACGGTTTGGACCCGAAGAACGACGAATTGGCGTTCTTGAACGCGTTGGAAGGGATCAGCACCTCCCAGCCGTGATCGCGTTCGCTCCAGCGGATTTCGCCACGTTTCATATCTTCCAGCCGACGTTCGGATGTCGGGAAATGCCCGCGCGGGCAGACGAGCAATTGCCGCAGGTTCTTCTGACGGAGGCCCAGATGGAGACCGAGGCGCAGCATCAGGAAGGAGCGAACCGCTTCCGCTGCCGCGCGAGGGTAGCGATCTTCATCCGGCATGTGTTTGACGATCTCGTCGGTGATCTTGCGGTATTCGGCAAGCGGGCTCTCGGCTTCGAGCACGCACATGATCGGCTCGAACGGATCGCGGTGCACCCGCATGACACGCTGGATTTCCTTTGAACGGTGGGCGGCATGCTTGAAACAGGCGTCGCAGGCGGCGTGCCAGTCCTTCTGCGCGGCCTGAATTTCCGCCGCGGATACCAGGCCAGGGATCGGCTTCATGTTTTGCGCCAGTTCCGGATGCTGCCAGAGCCAGCCGGTTTCCGCGCGCGACAGATTGGAGAGAACGCTCAGCATGTCCTCTTCCCAGCGCGTATAGAAGCCGCGACGTTTCTCCCGCCATTGCAGATACCAGTCCCATACGCCTGGAAAGACGAGCAGGCCGAAGGTCAAATGGTTGAGGGGGACGCCATAGCCCTTCACATCGCTTTTCGGCGAAGCCGCCAATGCGCCGAACATGAGGCCGAGATGCGCGATCTTTTGTGAAGCGGTTTCTTCCCCCCAGACCCCGTTTCTCTGAAAGCCGAGCGCGGTGAGCGTCGCCATCTTGAAGCGCAGGAGGCTCGCCATTTCCATGGCAAGCCGGGCAGGGGCCTCGACAACGCCCGCCAGCAGATCCGGATCATCGACAGGTTCATGACTGCGCCCCTCGTCCCATTCCAGATTGTCGGAGTTGGCCCGTGGCGAGAGCCCGCCGCCATAGGATATTGCTGGGAAGCGGATGGCATATCGCTGTTTGACCGCCTTCGCCTGGAAGCGTCGATAGTCCGTCGTACCGGAGATGATGACACGGCGAACCCATTCGAGGATTTCCTCGCGCTTGCTGAAGGGAAGGCTGCTGAAATTGTCCGGCAGATGCCAGGCGAGCCTTCGTCGCTCGGCAGGGCTGATATCGCTCCCGAGGTCGTGCCCGGATGCCGATCGGGACTGATGCGGCAGCTTCCCTTTGAAATAGCCATCGGGCAAACGGTAACGTCGCTCGATACGGGACAGGATCTCGAAGCTGTCCACCGATCGCGGGACTTTGGCACCATTCGTCCAGCTCAGAAGCGTCGTTCGATTGAAGGTTGCGTGATCGCGCCCGACGGCACGATACAAAGTGAGATAATCCTCTCCATGGCGCCGCATGTGGTAGGCCAGCGCCTGCTGGAAATCCGGCGGGTCATCTGTCCAGTCAAACAGTGGGCGAGGGAACTCTTCCGCCCTCTCGGAGGTGGCGACTATCTTTTCGGAGGATCGAGGGTTTGGTGCCGGTTTGGTCGACGTTGATGTTTTGGCGGTTCGCGGTCGTGACGTCCGAGCGGCATTGACCGATCTTGCGGTAGAGCGCGCCGGCGCTACGCGATCATCGTCCTTCACCTTTTTCTGTGCGATCCAGCGGACGACCGCCTCCAGTCCGGGCTGGAGGTTTTTCTTCAGTTCCGGTGTCATCTCCTCTTTGAGACCACAGGCATTGCAGATCGCCTGCCATTCGACGCGGCTCATCCGCATGGGTGGGTGCGTCTGGCGGGCAATCAGTCGGGAAAGATACAGCTTGATGTTCTCAAGATCTCGCGTCGAGACGAGCGGTGCGATGCGGACATCGCAAAAACTGGAAATCTTGCGGTAAAAGTGAACGGATGAGGCAGTCTGCTTTTTCATGGCAGTCTTGAGTTCGCATTCTTCACCGGCACCACTGCCGGGGCGTGGCCTGCTAAGGCCATGTGGTAAACGAACTCTAAACCATCGGTCGGATTGGCATCGAACGGTCTCGGCTGTGGCATAAGAGGCTATCATCAATCGCTTGGATGCGATTTGCCATAATATCTCGAACTACCGATGCTGTGTGCTTTTAACAGGAAGAGCTCATGTGAACTCCGATAAGAGTAGTAATCCCCATCTCGTTGTGCTCGGAGGGTAGTAAATTCTTATTCCGGCAAAACCTGTACGTGACAATCTGATTGAACGATTCTGAGTGGATCTCCATAGACGTTGTTGGATTTCCCTGGAATATACATTTATGGTATGCTTTACACAGAAAAGTAATGTTGGTATTTTTTTGGTAAATATTGTTGATATTGAGTGGAAAGCATATGAATTTCATTGATTTATTATGGGTATTGTGAGAATCTCCTCCGCTACCATATCTTCTCGAAAAATCGCGCAATCGCCGTGCAGTTGTCCTGATACTGCGGTTTGCCTACATTGAGGCGGTGCGGCAGCGAAGTCCGTTGGCCTCGATTGCCTGCTGGAGGGAGCCCGGTCAGGCCGGGATGCGGCCCCTCCCTGTCGCACGTCATTTCCTTTCTCGTCGTGCCGGGGCCGCCGTTTTGCCGGGGTGGGCGGCGCCTTTCCGTATTTCCGGTGCCGGGATATTGCGTTCATGCGGCCGGTCCCGGGCCTTGTGGCGACGGCGCGGGGCGGTGCCGGGGCTGCGCTCGACAGCGCCGGGATCGTCAATTATCAATGAAAAATGACCGTAAGCGCCGAAGACACAATCGCCAATCGCATCAGCCGCGTTCTTGCCGAACGCATCATCACCGGCGTGCTGGAGCCGGGAAGCAAGCTCAGGCAGGACCATATCGCCGAGGAGTTCGGCGCCAGCCATGTGCCCGTGCGCGAGGCGTTCCGGCGGCTGGAGGCGCAGGGGCTCGCCGTCAGCGAGGCGCGCCGGGGTGTTCGGGTCGCGTCGTTCTCGCTCGCCGAGGTGCAGGAGGTCGCCCTGATGCGCTCCGTGCTGGAGGGGCTGGCGCTGCGCATGGCCGCGCCGCACCTGACGCCGTTCCTGCTGGAGCGGGCCGAGGCGGCCGCGCGGGCCTGTGACGCGGCAACGGGCATCGAGGCGTGGGACGAGGCCAACCGCGCCTTCCACAAGCTGCTGCTTTCCCCCTGCAACATGCCGAGGCTGCTCGCCGAGATCGACAACCTGCATGCGGCGGGTTCGCGCTTCCTGTTCGCGACGAGCCGCGCCGGCTGGACGCCGCGCGTCGATACCGATCACCGCGCCATCCTCGACCATCTCCGGCAGGGCAGGGTCGACCAGGCCGTCATCGCGCTGGAGCGGCATGTGAAAAGGATCGGCGAGAAGCCCGTCCGTTATGCTTCCGGCAAGACGGGCGCCGCATTCGCGCTCGAAGGCTGATCCGTCGCCGATGTTCCGCCCTTTACCGGCTGGGTTTTCCGCGGGCTGACGCCCGGCGGGGCCGTTCGGCCTGCATTTCCCCTCATCGTTTCGCAGTGCTCCTTTCCGGAAGGGGTTGCCAAAGCTTGGCCGTTTCTGATTATAGATAAAATTATGATTCTATCTATGTTAAGGCGTGAGGAGGCCATCGGTCATGCTGGGTATCGGATTTTCGGAGGAGGCCATCCGGCCGGAGCCCGCTGCCAACCAGCGGTGGGCCTTCGAGGAAGCGGAATTTATCTATAATCTTCCGTTCAACGATCTCCTCTTCCGCGCCCAGCAGGTTCATCGCGCGCATTTCGATCCCAATGCGATCCAGATGAGCCGCCTCCTGTCGATCAAGACCGGCGGCTGCGCCGAGGATTGCGGCTATTGCAGCCAGTCGGCCCGCTATCCGACCGGGCTCCGGGTATCGAAGCTGATGGAGGTCGAGCGCGTGCTTGCCGAGGCGCGCAAGGCCCGCGACGGCGGGGCGACCCGCTATTGCATGGGCGCGGCCTGGCGCAGCCCGAAGGACCGGGACATGGACACGCTCGTGCGCATGGTCGAGGGGGTGCGGGCGCTCGGCATGGAGACCTGCATGACGCTCGGCATGCTGACGCCGGAACAGTCGGCAAGGCTCGCCGGGGCCGGCCTCGACTACTACAACCACAATATCGATACGTCCGAACGCTACTATCCCGAGATCGTCACCACGCGCAGCTTCGAGGACAGGCTGGAGACGCTGGCGAATGTCCGCGAGGCCGGGATCAAGGTCTGCGCGGGCGGCATCCTCGGCATGGGCGAGACGGCCGGCGACCGCATCTCCATGCTGATGACGCTGGCCAATCTGCCGGCGCCGCCGGAGAGCGTGCCGGTCAACATGCTGATTCCGATCCCCGGATCGCGCATGGCGAACGCGGCCCCCGTCGATCCCATCGAATTCGTGCGTACGGTGGCGCTTGCGCGCATCCTGATGCCGGCGTCCCATGTGCGCCTGTCCGCCGGCCGCACCGACATGAGCGACGAGACGCAGGCGCTCTGTTTCCTGGCGGGCGCCAATTCCATCTTCGTCGGTGACACGCTGCTGACGGCGGAAAATCCCGGCGAGGACCATGACGCGGCGCTCTTCCGCCGGCTCGGCCTGAAGCCGATGGAGCGGGAGCCCGCCCCTTGAGCGGGCCGGCCTTCGCCCGCCAGGAAGCCATGCTCGCCGGCCTGCGGCGCAAGGCGCGCCTGCGCATGCTGCTGCCCCGGCAGGGTGCGGACTTCGCCTCCAACGACTATCTCGGCCTTGCCGACGCGCCGCGCCTGAAGGCGGCGATCGCGGCGGCGATGGAACGCGGCGTGCCGGTGGGCGCGGGCGGCTCGCGGCTGCTGCGGGGCAACCACGCCGAGCACGAGGCGCTGGAGGCGGAGGCGGCCTCCTTCTTCGGGACCGGCAAGGCGCTCTATTTCGGCAGCGGATATGCCGCGAACGTCGCCCTTTTCTCGACCCTGCCGCAGCGCGGGGACCTGGTGGTCCACGATGCGCTGATCCATGCCAGCGCGCATGAGGGCATCGCGGCCGGCAAGGCCGATGCGCTCGCCGTGCGGCACAACGATGCCGATGCCTTCGACGATGCGATCCGCAACTGGCGGCGGGCCGGCGGCAGGGGGCGTCCGTGGATTGCGGTCGAAAGCCTCTATTCCATGGACGGGGACCAGGCGCCGCTTGCCGCGCTCGCCAAGATCGCCGGACGGCACGATGGCGTCCTCGTCGTCGACGAGGCGCATGCGACCGGCATCCTCGGCCCGGGCGGGCGGGGCCTTGCCGCGGGGCTTGCCGGCTGCGCCAACCTGCTGACGCTGCATACCTGCGGCAAGGCGCTCGGCCTTTCCGGCGCCCTTGTCGGCCTGCCGGCCGCGCTTGCCGACTACCTGGTCAACCGGGCGCGCAATTTCATCTATTCGACCGCGCCTTCTCCCCTCGTCGCCGCGGGCGTGCGCGAGGCGTTGCGCATGCTGGCCGACGAGCCGGAGCGTCGCGTGCGCCTGGCGGACCTGACGGACCTTGCCGGCGCATGCCTGCGCGCCTGGCTCGGCCGCGACGCCAGCGGCTCGCAGATCCTTCCCGTCGGGATCGGCGACAATGCGAGGGCGCTCGCGATTGCCGCGCGCATGCGGGAGGAGGGCTTCGACATCCGGGCGATCCGGCCGCCCACGGTGCCGGAAGGCACGGCGCGGCTTCGGATCTCCATCACGCTGAATGTCGACGAAGGGCAGATCGCGGATATGTTCGAACGGCTCGCCGTCGCCATGGCGCAGGAGCGATGATGGCCCCGCGCTTCGTCATATCCGGCACCGATACCGGCATCGGCAAGACGGTCTTCGCCGCGGCGCTCACCGGCGCGCTGGGCGGATATTACTGGAAGCCGGTGCAATCCGGCCTCGACGGCGAGACCGACAGCGAGGCGGTCGTCCGGCTCGGCGTGCCGCGCGACCGTATCCTGCCGGAAGCCTATCGCCTTTCGACGCCCGCCTCGCCGCACCTGTCGGCCCGGCTGGACGGCGTGTCGATCGCACCGTCGCGGCTCGTGCCGCCGCAGGCGGACGGGCCGCTCGCAATCGAGGGCGCGGGCGGGCTTCTGGTGCCGCTCTCCGGGCGGCTGCTCTTTGCCGACGTCTTCGCCGGGTGGCGCATTCCGCTCATCCTCTGTGCCCGCACGTCGCTCGGCACGATCAACCATACGCTCCTCTCGCTTGAAGCGCTGCGCCATCGCGATATCCCGGTCTTCGGCGTGGCCTTCATCGGTGAGGAGAACGCGGAGACGCGGCGTGTGATCGGCGCGGTCGGCGGGGCGAGGGTGCTTGGCCGGCTTCCGGCGCTGCCATGCCTGACGGCCGAAACGCTGCGCCGCGTCTTTCTCGACAATTTCGACCCGATGGTTTTCCGGGAGGAACCGGCATGATCCGCTCGCCTGTCTGGCATCCCTTCACCCAGCATGCACTCGAGCCGCCGATGACGCGCATCGTGGCGACCGAGGGCGCCTACCTGATCGACGAGGGCGGTAGCCGCATCCTCGACCTCATCTCGTCCTGGTGGGTCGTCACCCACGGCCACCGGCATCCCCGTATCGTCGAGGCGATCTGCGAGGCGGCGCAATCCCTCGACCAGGTCATCTTCGCCGAATTCTCGCACGAAGCCGCCGAGCGGCTGGCGGCGGGGCTGGTCGAGATCGCCCCGCCCGGCCTGCGGCATGTGTTCTATTCCGACAGCGGCTCGACCTCCGTTGAAGTGGCGCTGAAGATGGCGCTGGGCTATTTCCACAATACCGGGCAGGTCCGCGACCGCATCGTCGTGATGGAGCACGGCTATCACGGCGACACGATCGGCGCCATGGCGGCGGGGGAGCGGGGTGTTTTCAACGCCGCCTATGCGCCGCTGCTGTTCGAGGTCGACCGGCTGCCCTTTCCCGAAGCGGGCCGGCAGCAGCACACGCTCGACATGTTCGAGGCGTTCTGCCGCACCGGCCGCGTGGCGGCGTTGCTGGTCGAGCCGCTGGTGCTCGGGGCGGGCGGCATGAAGACCTACGATGCCGAGGTGCTCGCCGGGCTGGAGGAGATCGCCCGGCGCCACGGGTGCCTTGTCGTCGCCGACGAGGTGATGACCGGCTGGGGGCGCACGGGAACGCTGTTCGCCTGCGAGCAGGCCGGCATCCGCCCGGATATCCTGTGTACGTCCAAGGGGCTGACGGGCGGGGCGCTGCCGCTTGCGGCGACGCTCTGCGGCGAGGCGATCTTCGCCGCGCATCTTTCGCCCGACCGGCGCAAGACCTTCTTCCACTCCAGTTCCTACACTGCAAATCCCGTCGCCTGCGCGGCGGCGGTCGCCAACCTGGAGGTCTGGCGCAGCGAGCCCGTCGGGGAGAGGATTTGCCGGCTGGCGGCGCTGCATCGGCAGCATCTCGCCCGGTTTGCGGCGGACGGGCGCTTTGCCGGTATCCGCCAGATCGGGACGATCGCGGCCCTCGATCTTGCCGTGCCGGAGGGCGGCTATCTCGCCGATGCCGGGCCGCGGATGCGCAGGCTGTTCCGCGAGCGCGGGCTGCTCGTTCGCCCGCTCGGCAACGTCATCTATCTCATGCCGCCTTATTGCGTGAGCGCCGACGAGGTCGCCCGCGCCTATGACGCCATCGACGAGGTGGCCTCCATCGTTCTCGGGAGACCGCGATGAGGTCGCGCATGGTCGGTTTCGGCCATGCCGTGCCGGCACGCCGCGTCGGCAATGCGGAGATCGAGGGGCGGCTCGGCCTCGAAGCGGGCTGGATCGAGCGCCGGACGGGTATTCGCGCGCGCCATTGGGCGGCGGACGGCGAGACGCTGAGCGGGCTTGCCGAGGCGGCCGCGCGCATGGCGCTCGACGATGCCGGGGCCGCGCCGGACGACATCGCGCTGGTCCTGCTGGCGACCTCCACGCCCGACCACCTGCTGCCGCCCTCCGCGCCGCTCCTCGCGCACCGGCTGGGCCTCAGCGGGGCCGGGGCCATCGATCTCGCCGGAGCCTGCTCGGGTTTCCTCTACGCGCTGGCGCTGGCGGACGGGTTCGTCCGGGCGCAGGGACGCAGGGTGCTGGTGGTCGCGGCCAATATCCTGAGCCGGCGCATCAACCCCCGCGAAAGGGCAAGCGCGGTCCTGTTCGCCGACGCTGCCGGTGCGGTGGTGCTCGCGCCGTGCGGCGATCCACGGCGGGGCCTCGTCTCGACCGATCTTGCGTCGGAAGGGAGCGGATACGATCTCATTCACATTCCCGCTGGCGGCAGCAACCGGCCTTTCGCACCGGATATCCCGGCCGAGGACTTCCTGATGACGATGCGCGACGGCCGGGAGGTGTTTTCCCGCGCGGTGGCGCTGATGACCGCGACGTCGCAGCGCGCGCTGGCGCAGGCGGGGATCGATGCCTCCGCCGTGAGCCGCTTCGTTCCCCATCAGGCCAATGCGCGGATGTTCGATGCGGTGGCGGGCAATCTCGGCATCGCGGCGGACAGGACCGTGCGCACCATCGGCGACTTCGGCAATTCCTCGGCCGCCACCATCCCGCTCTCGCTCTCCCTCGCGCGCCGCGCCAGGGCGTTCGCGCAGGGGGAGACGCTGCTTCTGGCCGCCGCCGGCGCCGGGCTGGCCGGCGGGGCGGCGGTCGTCGTCATGTAGGCGTGCGCCCGGCCGCTACCACTGGTGATGGACGTGGCGCGCGATCTTCTCCTCGTACAGTGCACGAAGAGCGGCCATCGTTTCGTCCGGAAGGGGGGCGAGGGCGCTCGCCCCGGCGTTCCCCTCGGCCTGCCGCGGGTTCTTCGCGCCGGGTATGACGGTGCTCACCGCATCCTCCATGAGGATCCACCGCAGGGCGAACTGCGCCATCGGCACATTGTCCGGCACGAGCCGGCGGATATCCTCGACGACCTCCAGGGCGAGATCGTAGGGAACGCCCGCGAACGTCTCGCCCTTGTCGAAGGCCTCGCCGTTGCGGTTGAAGGCGCGGTGGTCGTCCGCCGCAAAGCTCGTCTGCCGCGTCATCTTGCCCGTCAGGAGCCCGGAGGCGAGCGGCACGCGGACGATGACGGCGACCTTCCTGCGCTCGGCCTCGCGGAAGAAAAGCCGGGCGGGCCGCTGGCGGAAGATGTTGTAGATGATCTGCACCGAGGCGACGCCGGGATATTCGATGGCCTTCAGGGCTTCCTCCGCCTTCTCCACCGAGACGCCGTAATGCGCGATCTTGCCGGCCTGCACCAGCCCGTCCAGCGCCCCGAAGACCTCGGGGCGGTAGAACACCTCGGTCGGCGGGCAATGCAGCTGGACGAGGTCGAGGCAATCGGTGCGCAGGTTGGCGAGCGAGCGATCCACGAAGGCGGTGAGGTTCTCCTTCGTGTACCCCTCGGCGACGTGCGAGGAGAGGCGGCGGCCTGCCTTCGTCGCGACGAACGGCCTTTCGCCGCCGCGTTCGGCAAGGACATCCGCGATGATGCGCTCGGACCGGCCGTCCCCGTAGACGTCAGCGGTGTCGATGAACGTCGTGCCGGCATCGAGGGCCGCATGCAGCGCCGCGCGCGATTCCTCGTCCGAGACGGCTCCCCACGAGCCGCCGATTGCCCAGGCGCCGAAGCCGATTTCCGATACCATCCGTCCTGTGGAGCCGAATGCGCGATATTTCATGAGCTGATCTCCTTGTCCTTCCTGCCGATTATACGGCTTGCGGCGTGCTAGCGCGCGCGTTTAAAGATGAACTTTGTTCAATCTCTTGATGAATGGGATTCACATGGCGCTCATCGATCGCGTCGACCTTGCTGACCTTCGCGTTTTCCTGACGATCGTTCGCAGGCAGGGCTTCAAGGCGGCGGCAATCGAGCTCGGGCTGACGCCGTCGGCCGTGAGCCATGCCATGCGGCGGCTGGAACGGCGGCTCGGCGCGAAGCTGCTTTTCCGCACCAGCCGCGCGCTGTCGCCGACCCAGCTCGGGCTGGAGCTGGCGCGGCGGCTCGAAGAGGGCTTCGATGCCATCGGCCAGGCGCTGGAAGCGCTCGACGCGCCCGGGACGGCGCGTTTCGGCGAATTGCGGATCAATGCGTTCGCCGATGCGGCGCACCTGCTCATCGCGCCGGCCCTGCCGGACTTCGCCGCGGCCTGCCCGGATGTCCGGCTGACGGTCGTGGTCGACGACCGGCCGATCGACATCACGGCCGAAGGCTACGATGCCGGTGTGCGCTACGGCCATCACGTGCCGGAAGACATGATCGCCGTGCCGCTGAGCGGCCCGCAGCGCTGGATCGTTGCCGCTGCGCCGGCCTATCTGCGCGCGCATGGAGAGCCGCGCTCGCCGGCCGACCTGAAGAACCATGTCTGCCTTCAGCTTCTGCTCGGCGACAATTCGAAATATCTCTGGGAGCTTGGCGCCGATCCCGTCGCCGAGCGGGTCAGGACGCCGGGCCTGATAACCATCAACGACACGGCGACGACCATAGCCGCCGCAAGGGCGGGATTGGGGCTGGCCTATCTGCTCGAGGCGCGGATCGCGGACGATCTGGCATCCGGCGCCCTCGTCCGGGTCATGGAGCAATACGTTTCGCCGGGCGAGCCCTTCCACATCTACTACAGCAGCCGGCGGCACAACCATCCGGCGCTGCGGACGCTGACGAACATCATCCGCAGCCGAAACGGCCTTCCCCGCGTGCGGTAACGCGGGGCGGCTTCCTCTCCGGCCAGCGCGCCTATGCGGCGCGCTTCCTGTCCGGACCGTCCGCGTGCCCGTGATTTTGCGCGAGGGAGAACCTGTCGAGGAGTGCCCGCAGCGAAAGCGCCTCTTCCTTGAGTTGCTGGCCGCAGACATTCACCTCCTCGACCATTCCCGCATTCTGCTGGGTGACCAGGTCCATCTGGTTGACGGAGGAATTGACCTGCCGGAGGCTTTGGGCCTGCTCCTGCGAGGCTGCCGCAATGGCCTCCACCTGGGCGTTGGCCGATATGATGAGCTCGGAGATCGAGCTGAGGGCTTCCCCGGTCTTGGACACCAGCTCCACCCCGAAGCTGACCTCCTCGCTGGAATTCCGGATCAGGTTCTTGATCTCGCACGCCGCCTGGGCGGAGCGCTGGGCAAGCTCGCGCACCTCGTGGGCGACGACCGCGAACCCCTTGCCGCTCTCGCCCGCCCGCGCGGCCTCGACGCCGGCGTTCAGGGCGAGGAGATTGGTCTGGAACGCGATCTCGTCGATCACGGTTATGATGTTGGAAATCTGGACGGACGACTGCTGTATCTTGCTCATCGCGGCGGCGGTGCTCGCGACGATCTCGCCGGACCGCTCCGCGTTCCTCGATGCGCGGCCCGTCAGTTCCTTGGCCTCGTCCGCGCGATTCGACGCGCTCGCGATATTGTCCGTGATCTCGTTCAGCGCCTCGGCGGCCTCCTCGATGGAGCCGGCCTGCTTTTCGGTCCGGCCGGACAGCTCGATGGCGCTGCGGTTCAGTTTCCCCGCGCTGGAATCGATCGCCATGCTCGCATGCGCGACGGCGCCGAGCGTCGCGCCGAGCTGGTCCATGGCGGTGTTGAAATCGGCGTAGAGGTCGCGGAAGACGGGATTGGACGAGGCCCCGACCCGGTAGGACAGGTCGCCTTCGGCCAGGTGCCGCAGCCCGACAGCCAGCGTCCTGGTCGCCGCCAGCATGTCGCCGGCCTGCCGCTGCTCGGCGTCGGCGCGCTGCGCGCGCTCCTCCTCCTGCGCCCTGCGGTGCGACAGGTCCGCCTGCTCGAGCCGATGGGCTTCGATCGCATTGGTCCGGAAGACCTCGACGGCGCTGGCCATCGAGCCGATCTCGTCCTGGCGGTTGCGGTAGGGCACGTCGCAATCGACGTCGCCATGCGCAAGGTTTTCCATCGCCGCCGTTATCTTCTCGACGGGAAAGGCGATGCCGACCAATGCGAACCATACCGCCGCCGCGATGAGGCTCATGCATGTGATGCTCGCTCCCAGGATCACATAGTACGAGCGGACGAAGACGCCCTGGCTCGAATCGAGGGCCGCGTTGGTGCCGCGCTCGTTGACCACCACCAGTTCGTCGGCCACATGGGCGATCGTCTGCCCCAGCGGCGTGAGGTCGGAGGCGATGATGTCGCGGGAGCGGTCCGTCATTTCCCGGTTTGAATAGGAAATGACCCTTTTGCCGATGTCGTCCAGCTGGGCGAGCCGTTCGGTGACCTGCGCGATCTGCGCCGTGCCTTCGTCCGTCCCGTCGAGGGCGGCGTACTGGTTTATGTGGTCCTGCAGCGTCGCGCGCGTGGACCGGACGGCGTCTCCGGCTGTCGCGCGAAGCTTCTCCGTCGTGGCCAGCGTATGGTCCGCATAGGCGCTGCGCAGGCTCTGGACGTCGTTCCGGATATCCTTTGCCAGCATCAGGCGCGGTGTCCAGATGCCCGCCATTTCGCTCGCCTTGCCGTTGATGGTGTCGATGCCGTCGATCGCGAACACGGCAAAGCCGCCGACGAAGGTGGCGATGGCGACGAATATAGAAATCAGAACAAGCTTGATCTTCGGCCTGCGCATTGAACCCTCCCATTCCCCCGAATCCATGCCGGAGGATGGAGGGGAGGGGTAAAGAAACCGTCAATTTGCATATAATATGATTATTTTCTGCCGGAGCGTCGCGGCGACCTCGCGGTGGCGGCTGGCCCGTGCCGGCAGTGCCCGAAAATTTGTGTCCCGGCCAGGGCACAAATTGCCCGCCGGGAGGTTTACAAAATAATATAATATGATTATTTGTCGCCTCAGCCAACCGACTGGCTTTTCTTTGGGAGAGGACCTCATGACATTCAAACTCGCACTTGCCAGTGCCACGATCCTTGCCGCCTCGATGTTCGGCGCCGCATCTGCGGCCGACCTGACGGTCGGCTTCTCGCAGATCGGTTCCGAGTCCGGCTGGCGCGCCGCCGAGACGACGCTGACCAAGCAGCAGGCCGAAGCGCGCGGCATCGACCTGAAATTCGCCGATGCCCAGCAGAAGCAGGAAAACCAGATCAAGGCGCTGCGCTCGTTCATCGCCCAGGGCGTCGACGCCATCCTGATGGCGCCGGTCGTGGCCACGGGCTGGGACGAAGTGCTGCAGGAAGCCAAGGACGCCGACATTCCCGTCATCCTGCTCGACCGCAAGGTCGACGCGTCGGAAGACCTCTACCTGACCGCCGTTACCTCCGACACCGTCCACGAAGGCAAGGTCGCCGGCCAGTGGCTGGTGGACACGGTTGCCGGCAAGCCGTGCAACGTCGTCGAGCTTCAGGGCACGACGGGCTCCTCGCCGGCCATCGACCGCAAGAAGGGCTTCGAGGAAGCGATCGCCGGCCACGACAACCTGAAGATCGTCCGCAGCCAGACCGGCGACTTCACGCGCACCAAGGGCAAGGAAGTCATGGAAAGCTTCCTGAAGGCGGAAGACGGCGGCAAGAACATCTGCGCGCTCTACGCCCATAACGACGACATGGCCGTCGGCGCCATCCAGGCGATCAAGGAAGCGGGCCTGAAGCCGGGCAAGGACATCCTCGTCGTCTCCATCGATTCGGTTCCGGATATCTTCCAGGCGATGGCCGCGGGCGAGGCGAACGCCACGGTCGAGCTGACGCCGAACATGGCCGGCCCCGCCTTCGACGCGCTCGACGCCTACCGCAAGGACGGCAAGGCGCCGCCGAAGTGGATCCAGACCGAATCCAAGCTCTATACCCAGGCCGACGACCCGATGAAGGTCTACGAGGCCAAGAAGGACCTCGGCTACTGATCCCATCCTCCCGGGATTGACCGGAACCGCCGGCCGCAACAATCGGCCGGCGGTTCCAGCGAAATTCCTCCCGCCTTTGCGGGGGAACGCGGCGCGTGGCGCCGCCCGATACCGAAAACACCATCATCCTGACGCAAACGGAGCTCGAACACCCATGTTCGCGGTTGGCATAGACTTTGGCACGAATTCTGTCCGGGCGCTGGTCGTCCGTTGCGCGGATGGTGAGGAGTTCGGCTCCGGCGTCGTCGACTATCCGAGCGGCAGGCAGGGCATCCTCCTCGACGAGAACGACGACCTCGTCGCCCGCCAGCATCCCCAGGACTATGTCTACGGGCTGGAGAAGAGCATCGCGCTGGCGCTGTCGGCCGCCGAAAGCAAGCCGGGCTTCAGCCGGGCCGCCGTCGTCGGGCTCGGCGTCGATACGACCGGGTCGAGCCCGCTGCCCATCGACGAGCACAACCGGCCGCTGTCGTTCGACCCGAAATGGAAGGACAACCCGAACGCCCAGTGCTGGCTGTGGAAGGACCATACGAGCTGGCGCGAGGCGGAGGAATTCACGCGGCTCGCGAGCGAGCACCGCCCGCAATACATCGCCATCTGCGGCTCGACCTATTCGTCCGAATGGTGGTGGGCGAAGATATGGCGTTGCCTCAACGTGGCGCCGGACGTGTTCGAGGCCGCCTATTCCTGGGTCGAGCTGGCAGACTGGATTCCGTCGGTCCTGGCCGGCAAGCACGAGGCGAGGACCATCAAGCGCGGCGTGTGCGCGGCCGGCCACAAGGCCCTCTACAGCCGCAAATGGGGCGGGCTTCCCGACAAGGAATTCCTGTCGCTGCTCGATCCGAAGATCGCGGCCCTGCGCGACAGGCTCTACGACTGGGCGCAGGACGCCTCCAGCCCCGCCGGCTGGCTTTGTGCGGAATGGGCCGGACGCCTCGGCCTGCCGGAAGGCATCCCGATCGCCATAGGCGCCTTCGACGTCCACTACGGCGCCATCGGCTGCGGCATCGAGGAGGGCACGCTCGTCAAGGTGATCGGCACGTCGACCTGCGACTGCGCCATCGTGTCCATCGACCGGGACCTGCCGGACGTCCCCGGTATCTGCGGCATCGTCGACGGATCGATCCTGCCGCGCTTTCACGGCATCGAGGCCGGCCAGTCGGCCGTCGGCGACATCTTCAAATGGTGGGTCGAGGGCGTGTGCGGCGGCGACGGGGCGCTGCACGCGGAGCTGACAGCGCAGGCGAGCGCCTTGCAGCCCGGTGAATCCGGCCTCATCGCCCTCGACTGGAACAACGGCAACCGCACCATCCTCGTCGACCAGCGCCTGACCGGCCTGATCCTCGGCCAGACCCTGCATACGACGCGCGCGGAAATCTACCGGGCGCTCATCGAGGCGACCGCCTTCGGCGCGCGCACGATCATCGAGCGGCTGCGCGAATACGGCGTGGCGGTGGAGCGCGTGGTCTGCACCGGCGGCATCGCCGAGAGGAACCCGATGCTGATGCAGATCTATGCCGACGTGACGGGCTGCACCATGCTCGTCGCCTCGTCGAGCCAGACCTGCGCGCTCGGCGCGGCCATCGGCGCGAGCGTCATGGCGCAGGCCCATCCGTCCTTCGGCGCGGCGCAGGCGGCGATGACCTCGCTGCGCGAGGAGCGGTACGTGCCCATTCCCGGCAACCGCAAGGTCTACGACGACCTGTACCGGCTCTACCGGCAGCTCCACGACAGTTTCGGCGGCGTGAACGCCTCGGCCGACCTGACGTGGCTGATGAAGGACCTCATCGACATCAAGTACTCCACGAACGCCTGAAGCCGGCGCTCGGATTTCCAGAAGCAACGGGACCATCCAAAATGATCGGTTTGAAACCTGCAAAGATTTGGTTTGTTTGCGGCTCGCAGCATCTCTACGGCGAGGAAACGCTCCGGCAGGTGGCCGAGCATGCGCAGGCCATGGTGTTCGCCCTCAACAACGACGGCGGGTTCCCGCTCGACATCGTCTGCCTGCCGACGATCAAGACGCCGGACGAGGCCGCGGACCTTTGCATAAGGGCCAATGCCGATCCGGAATGCGCGGGCCTCGTGCTGTGGATGCACACGTTCTCGCCGGCCAAGATGTGGATTCGCGGACTGGCGCAGCTGAACAAGCCCTTCCTGCATCTCCACACCCAGTTCGACCGCGACCTGCCGTGGCAGACGATCGACATGGACTACATGAACCTCAACCAGTCCGCCCATGGCGACCGGGAGGCGGGTTTCATGCACACCCGCCTTCGCCTCGGCCGCAAGGTGGTCGTCGGCCACTGGTCCGATCCCGAGGTGCAGAAGCGCATGGATGCCTGGATCCGCGCCGCCCGCGCCTGGCACGACTGGCAGGGCGCCCGCTTCTGCCGCTTCGGCGACAACATGCGCTACGTCGCCGTGACGGAAGGCGACAAGGTGGCCGCCGAGATGGCCTTCGGCTTCTCGGTCAACGGCTTCGGCATCGGCGATCTCGTGGCGAAGGTGAATGCCGTTGCCGAGGCCGACGCCGAGGCGCTCGCCGGTGAATACGAGGCGCTCTACGCGGTCGCCCCGGCGCTGGCGCGCGGCGGCGCGCGCCATGGTGCGCTGGTCTACAACGCCCGGCAGGAGCTTGGCCTGCGCGCCTTCCTCGAAGAGGGCGGCTTCAAGGGTTTCACCACCACCTTCGAGGACCTGCACGGCCTGACGCAGCTTCCGGGCATGGCGCCGCAGCGGCTGATGGCGGCCGGCTTCGGCTTTGCCGGCGAGGGGGACTGGAAGACCTCCGCGCTGCTGCGCGCCGTCAAGGTCATGGGCGAGGGGCTGACGGGCGCCACCTCCTTCATGGAGGACTACACCTACAACCTGACGGAGGGCAACGAGCTGGTGCTGGGCGCCCACATGCTGGAAATCTGCCCGACGATTGCCGCCGGCAAGCCGGCCGTGGAGGTCCATCCGCTCGGCATCGGCGGCAAGGACGATCCGGTCCGCCTCGTCTTCGACGCCGTCAAGGGGCCGGCGATCAATGTCACGCTGGTCGATCTCGGCAACCGTTTCCGCCTGCTGGTCAACGAGGTGGAGGCCGTCGATCATCCGGCGCTGCCGAACCTGCCGGTCGCCCGCGCCGTCTGGAAATGCAAGCCCGACTTCAAGACGGCGTGCCAGGCGTGGATTCTCGCCGGCGGCGCCCATCACACGGCCTACAGCTACGACGTCACCACCGAGATGATGGAAGATTTCGCCACCATCGCCGGCGTCGAGCTGGCGGTGATCGACGACGAGACGGCCATCCCCGCCTTCCGGCAGACCCTGCGCAACAACGAGGTCTACTACCACTTCGCACGCGGCATCCGGGCTTGAGGTGATCGAAGATGTCTGCCTTCAAGGAGTTGAAACGGGAAGCCTATGAGGCGAACGTCGCGCTGCCGCGCCACGGCCTCATCAACCTGACCTTCGGCAATGCCAGCGCCGCCGACCGGCAGCGTGGCGTCTTCGCCATCAAGCCGAGCGGCGTCGACTATGCCGGCCTGACGGCGGAGGACATGGTCGTCGTCGATTTCGACGGCAAGCGGGTCGAAGGCGCGCTCAATCCCTCGTCCGACACGCCGACGCACCGGCGGCTCCTGCTGGCCTTCGCCGACATCGGCGGCGTGGTCCACACCCACTCCTCCCATGCCACGGCCTTCGCGCAGGCCGGGCGCGCCATCCCGATCTTCGGCACCACGCATGCCGATTATTTCAACGGCGAGATCCCGGTGACGCGCCGCATGACGCCGGAGGAGATCGCCTCGGCCTACGAGTGGGAGACCGGCAACGTGATCGTCGAGCGCCTCGGCAATTCCGATCCACTCGATTTTCCCGGCGTCCTGGTGAACCGGCATGCGCCCTTCACCTGGGGGCCGACCGTCGCCAAGGCGGTGGAGGTGGCCGTCGCGGTCGAATGCATCGCCCACATGGCGATGATGTCCCTGCAACTGGAGCCCGGTCTTGCGCAGATCGAGCCGGAGCTTCTGCGCAAGCATTTCCGCCGCAAGCACGGACCCGATGCCTATTACGGGCAGAAGCCCGCGTGAGCGTCCGGCCTGAGAGAGCAACGAGCATGGAACGGACCGATATTCTCGCGGCGCAGGGCGTCCTCAAGACCTTTCCGGGCTCGGTGGCGCTCGACCGCGTGGATTTCTCGCTGCGCCGGGGCGAGGTGCATGCGCTTCTCGGCGAGAACGGCGCGGGCAAGTCCACGCTCATCAAGTGCCTGACCGGCGCCTACCAGCGGGACGGCGGCGTCATCCTCCTCGATGGGGCGCCGATCGACCCGCGCGATCCGCTGGAGGCGCAGAAGCTCGGCATCGGCACGGTCTACCAGGAGGTCAACCTCCTCGGAAACCTGACGGTCGCCGAGAACCTGTTCCTCGGCCGGCAGCCCGGACGGTTCGGGCTCGTGCGCACCGCCGAGATGAACCGGCGGGCACGCGCGCTGCTTGCCGGATACGGGCTCGACATCAATGTCGGCGCCAGCCTCGACACCTATTCCGTGGCGGTCCAGCAGGTCGTGGCCATCGCCCGGGCGGCCGACGTTTCCGGCAAGGTGCTGATCCTCGACGAGCCGACCGCGAGCCTCGACGCCCGCGAGGTGGAGATGCTCTTCGAGATCGTCCGCAAGCTGAAGGCGCGGGGCCTCGGCATCGTCTTCATCACCCATTTCCTCGAACAGGTCTACCAGCTCACCGACCGCATCACCGTGCTGCGCAACGGCCGGCTGATCGCCACGCGCGAGACCGCCGCCTTGCCCCGCAAGGAACTCGTCACCCTCATGCTCGGGCATGAGTTGCAGGAGGCGGAGCGGCCGGTCCGTCACGCGCCGCAGGAGGCGGTTGCCGAGCGCTACCGCTTCGAAGGCTTCGGCCGCAGCGGCAAGATCGAGCCCTTCGACCTCGGCATCCGCCCCGGCGAGGTGGTCGGCATGGCCGGCCTGCTCGGCTCGGGCCGCACCGAGACGGCCGAACTGCTGTTCGGCGTGCATGCCGCCGACAGCGGCAAGGCGACCGTCAACGGCGCGGACGTCACGCTCTCCTCTCCGCGCGCGGCGATCGCGCAGCGCTTCGGCTTCTGCCCGGAGGACCGCAAGGTCGACGGCATCGTCGGCGACCTCTCCATCCGCGAGAACATCGCGCTCGCGCTGCAGGCCCGGCGCGGCTGGGCGCGCCCGCTTTCGCGCGCCGAGCAGAACGCGCTGGCGGACAAGTATATCGCGGCGCTCGACATCCGCACGACCGACCGCGAAAAGCCGATCCGGCTGCTTTCGGGCGGCAACCAGCAGAAGGTCATCCTGGCGCGCTGGCTTGCGACCAATCCGGAATTCCTGATCCTGGACGAGCCGACGCGCGGCATCGACGTGGGCGCCCATGCCGAGATCATCCGGCTCATCGAGAAGCTCTGCGAGGACGGCCTGTCGCTGCTGGTGATCTCGTCGGAACTCGACGAGCTGGTCGCCTATTCCACCCGCGTCCTCGTCCTGCGCGACAAGCGCCACGTCGCCGAACTGACGGGCGAGGACATCACCACCACGCATATTGTCGACGCCATCGCCGCGGCGGGCGCGGCCCGGAGTGACGCATGAACCCTGCCGTTTCGCTTTTTCGCCGGCTGACGCCGCAGCTCGTCGCGCTGGCGCTCATCCTTTTCCTGATCTGGCTGGTCTTCCCGTCCTTCTTCTCGCTGACGGTGCAGAACGGCCGGCTGTACGGAAGCCTCGTCGACGTGCTGAACCGCGGCGCGCCGGTCGCCCTTCTCGCCGTCGGCATGACCGTGGTTATCGCGACCAAGGGCATCGACCTGTCGGTCGGCGCGGTCATGGCGATCTGCGGGGCGGTCGCGGCAGCGTCGAGCGTTCGCGGCGATCCGCTCGCGGTCACGCTGCTGCTGGCGGCGGCGACCGGCCTTGCCTGCGGCGTGTGGAACGGCTTCCTCGTCTCCGTCTTCAACATCCAGCCGATCATCGCCACGCTGGTGCTGATGGTGGCCGGGCGCGGCATCGCCCAGCTCGTCACCGAGGGCGCGATCCTCACCTTCGTCGACCCCGCCCTGATCTTCATCGGCAGCGGGTCGTTCGCGGGGCTTCCCATGCCGGTGGTGATCTGGATCGTCTTCGGCCTCTGCGTCGCCGTGCTCCTCAGGCGCACCGCGCTCGGGCTGCTGATCGAAGCCGTCGGCATCAACCGGCGGGCCAGCACGCTTGCCGGCGTCAACACGCCGGTGCTGCTGATGGCGGCCTACATGCTTTCGGGGCTCTGCGCGGCGATCGCCGGCGTGATCGTGACCGCCGACATCCGCGGCGCGGACGCCAACAATGCGGGTCTCTGGCTGGAGCTCGACGCCATCCTTGCCGTAGTGGTCGGCGGCACCTCGCTGCTCGGCGGGCGCTTCAGCGTCGTCGCCTCGCTCATCGGTGCGCTGATCATCCAGGCGGTGAACACCGGCATCCTTCTCTCCGGCTTCCCGCCCGAGTTCAACCTCATCATCAAGGCGGGGATCGTCGTCGTCATCCTCGTCGTCCAGTCGCCGCATGTGGAGACGGGCTTCTCGATCTTCCTCCAGCGCGCGGACCGCAGCGGTTCCACAGAGAAAAAGCAGGCAGCCTGATGATCGCGATCAACCAGAGATACCTTCCGCTCGCCGCGACCGTCGCGATCTTCGTCCTCGCCTATGCGGTCTGCACGACGCAGTATCCGACGATCCTGTCGACGCGGGTGATCGGCAACCTCCTGACGGACAACGCCTTCCTCGGCATCGCCGCCGTCGGCATGACCTTCGTGATCCTGTCGGGCGGCATCGACCTTTCCATCGGCTCCGTCATCGCCTTCACCAGCGTGTTCCTCGCGGTCCTCTTCCAGAAAACGGCGATCCACCCGCTCGCCGCCTTCGCGCTCGCGCTGGCCGTCACCACGGCCTTCGGCGCGCTGATGGGGGCGATGATCCACTATCTGGAAATGCCGCCCTTCATCGTCACGCTCGCCGGCATGTTCCTGGCGCGCGGCATGGCCTTCGTGCTGTCGATCGATTCGATCCCGATCAAGCACCCGTTCTATGCGACGCTTCAGGCCGCCTACTACCGGCTGCCGGGCGGCGGGCGCCTCACGCTGGTCGGCGGGCTGATGCTGCTCGTCTTCGCGGCCGGCATCCTCGTCGCCCACCGCACGCGCTTCGGCGCGAACATCTACGCGCTCGGCGGCGGCATCGCCACGTCCAAGCTGATGGGGGTCAGCATCGCCCGCACGACCGTCGGCATCTACGCGCTGTCCGGCTTCCTCGCCGGCCTGTCGGGCATCGTCTACTCGCTCTACACGTCCGCGGGCTATTCGCTGGCGACCGTCGGCGTGGAGCTCGACGCCATCGCGGCCGTCGTCATCGGCGGCACGCTGCTGACGGGCGGGGCCGGTTTCGTGGCCGGCACGTTCCTGGGCGTGATGATCCAGGGCCTCATCCAGACCTACATCACCTTCGACGGATCGCTGTCGAGCTGGTGGACGAAGATACTAATTGGCCTTCTGCTCTTCATGTTCATTGTCATGCAGAAGGGAATTTTGCTAGTTTCCAGAAAAAGGTAGCATCCGACGTCTGGATAGAAATTGCGCAGAACCATGTTTCAACTGCCGCAGAGCGCGGCGCAGGTCAGATCGGGCCATTCCCAGGTCGTGGATTTCATCGGCAGGGCCATCGTCTCGGGCGAGTTCGCGGAAGAATCGATCCTGCCGCATGACGTCGATCTCTCGAAGCGTTTCTCGGTCTCGCGCACGGTCGTCAGGGAAGCCATGAAGACATTGGCCGCAAAGGGACTGGTCGCCGCACGCACGCGGGTGGGAACCTGGGTAACTGATCGGGAGAACTGGAACCTGTTCGACAACCAGGTCCTCTCCTGGCATGTGCAGGACAAGATCGACGAGGCGCTCATCCAGAGCCTCACGGAAATCCGCCTCGCGCTGGAGCCCTACGGAGCCATGCTTGCCGCCGAGCGCGCCAGCGAGGCCGAGATCGAGGAACTGCGGCAGCTGGCCGAGGCCATGGGCAATCCCGACCACACGCCCGAAAGCATGGCGCTGGCCGACCTGGAGTTCCATCTCGCCATCACCGCCGCCTCGCGCAATCCGTTCATGCGCAGGGTGAACGACGTCATCGAGGCCGCCCTGTTCTCCGTCTTCAAGCTGAGCTCGCCGACGCACGACGCCGGCCTCGTCAAGGAAATCGCCCGCAGCCACATGGACATCGTCGAGGCGATCGCGGCCCGCGACAAGGATCGCGCCAGGGCGGCGATGGAGAACGTCATCGACGTCGGCATCGCCCGCGTGCGGTCGGCGGCGCCCGCCGGTTCCTGACCGCGGCACTTCCCGCTCGTTCCTGATTTTTACACGCGCGGCAAGGTCGGCGCGCGGTGCCGTTGCGCGTGCTCATCTTCTCCCTCCGGCCCCGTCGCCGTGCCTTCCGGCCTGTTCCCTCGTCATTTGCGGAAAAGTATGAGAAAAGGTTTTCTCATATTGACAATCGTTTTGCGAAAAGGTTTTCTCATGCCGAATTGGATGGGAGGCCACACTGAGCAACCAGCGCACCAGAACGGGACGTGCAACGATCCACGACGTCGCTCGCGCGGCGGGCGTCAGCGTCTCGACGGTTTCCAAGGCACTGAACGGCAACGGCCGGATGGCGCCGCAGACGCGCTCGCGGATCAAGCAGGTGGCCGAGGGCATCGGCTTCAGGCCGAATGCGCTGGCGCGGGGGCTTCTTTCTAACCGCTCCTTCACGATCGGGCTTTTGACGAACGATACCTACGGCCGCTTCACGCTGCCGGTGATGGCCGGCGTGTCCGAAGCGCTGGTGGACAAGGGCGTGTCTGTCTTCCTCTGTGCGATCGAGGACGATCCGGCGCTCGGCAAGATCCATGTCGACGCCATGCTGGACAAGCAGGTGGACGGCATCATTGCCACGGGCAAGCGCATCGACCGGGCGCTTCCCGTCGACCTGTCGGGGCTGCCCGTTCCGGTGGTCTATGCGTTCACCGAGGGTGCGCGCGACAGCGTCACGCTGACGTCGGACGACACCCAGGGGGCGGGGCTTGCGACGGACTGGCTCCTGGGCCTTGGCCGGCGGCGGCTGGCGCATGTCACGGGGCCTGAGGACTTCGCCTCGGTGCGCGAGCGCGCCGCGGCGTTCCGCGCCCATGCGGGCGCCGATGCCGAGGTGCTCTACGGTGCCTGGGCCGAGAGCTGGGGGCATGCGGCGGTCGATGCGCTCTGGGGGCGGACGGGGGAAAAGCCGGACGGCATTTTCTGCGGCAACGACCAGATCGCGCGCGGCGTGATCGATGCCCTGCGCGAGCGCGGGGTGCGGGTGCCGCAGGACGTCTCGGTAATCGGTTTCGACAACTGGGAGATCATGGCCGACCAGGCCCGCCCGCCGCTGACCTCGGTTGACATGAACCTGAAGGAACTCGGCCGGCAGGCGGGCCTGACCGTCCTGGCCCTTGCCGAGGGCAAGCCCCTCGAGCCGGGCCTGCGCAAGCTGCCGTGCCGGCTGGTCGTGCGGCAATCCTGCGGAGGCGGGGGCGCCTGAATTTCAAGTGAGGAGACGGGAGCGTCGTGGACGTCCCGCAATGTGGAGGAAAGTCATGCTCAAGAAACTGCTGTCCGCGACCTGCCTGTTCTCGGCCGCGATGTTGTCCACCGCTTCGGCGGAAACCATTTCCATGTGGGTGCGCTCGGGCATCGGCGATTCCTTCAAGGAGGTCGTCAAGGCCTACAATGCCAAGGGCGGCGATACGGTCGAGCTGACCGAGGTGCCGTTCGCCGAACTGGTGCAGAAATACGCGACGGCGATTGCCGGCGGCCAGGCGCCCGACGCGCTCTCGCTCGACCTCATCTATACGCCGGCCTTCGCCTCGGCGGGCCAGCTGGAGGACCTGACCGACTGGGCGAAGGCGCTTCCCTATTTCAACGCGCTGGCGCCGGCTCATGTGAAGCTCGGCACCTATGAGGACAAGATCTACGGCCTGCCGCTGTCGGTCGAGACGTCGATCTTCGCCTGGAACAAGGACCTCTACCGCAAGGCCGGCCTCGATCCGGAAAAGGCGCCCGCGACCTGGGAGGAGATCACGGCCAATGCCGAGAAAATCCGGGCGCTCGGCGGCGACACCTACGGCTTCTATTTCTCCGGCGGCGGCTGCGGCGGCTGCATGATCTTTACCTTCACGCCGCTCGTCTGGGGCGCGGGCGCCGACATCCTGTCGGCGGACGGCAAGACGGCGACGCTCGACACGCCCGAGATGCGCAAGGCGGTCGGCTATTATCGCGACCTCGTCGCCAAGGACACGGTTCCGGCCGGTTCCGCCAGCGACAACGGCGTCAACTTCCTGTCGATCACCAACGGCAAGATCGGCCAGCAGAGCCTCGGCGCCTTCGCCATCGGCACGCTGGTCACCCAGCATCCCGAGATCGACTTCGGCGTGACGATGATCCCCGGCGTCGACGGCACGCCGTCGTCCTTCGCCGGCGGCGACAATTTCGTCGTCACCAAGGGCACGCCGCGCCTCGACAAGGTCAAGGCCTTCCTCGAATACACCTATTCCCTCGAGGGCCAGAAGATCATGGCGAAGTTCGGCAGCCTGCCGACGCGCTCGGACATCGCCGACGAGGTGCTGGCCGGCCTCGATCCGCGCCTCGGCGTCGCCATGAAGGCGGTCTCGGTGGCCAAGACCCCCTATACGCTGCAGTTCAACGACCTCATCAACTCGTCGAACGGCCCGTGGGCGACCTTCATCAACGCGGCGATCTACGGCGACGACGTCGACGGCGCCTTTGCCGATGCGCAGTCGGAAATGCAGTCCATCATCGACGCGGCGCAGTAAACGCGCCGAGCGGGACGGGTCTTTCTCCCGCCCGAACCGCGGGAGGAGCCGCAAGGCTCCTCCTCGGGCCAGCCAATCGAGAGTGAACCTATCATGACGATGCCCATTGCAGCATCAAGGCCGCCGCGGGCGCGGCGGCGCAAGCGGAACAGGTCGGGCCTGGCGGGGCTGCTCTACATCGCGCCCGCCATGGCGCTGGTGACGGTGTTCTTCGTGATCCCCGTGCTGTTCACGCTCTGGATGAGCTTCCATCGCTGGCCGCTGCTCGGCGCGCCGCGCTGGATCGGCCTTGGAAACTACACCCGCATGCTGACGGATGCGCGCTTCTTCACCGCCCTCGGCTTCACGGCGCACTACACGGTGGTGGTGACGATCGCCATCTTCGCCGTCGCCTTTCCGCTGGCCTTCTTCGTGGAGAAGCAGCGGCCGTTCGTCTCGGCCTACCGGACCATCATCTTCCTGCCCGTCGTCGTCGGCCTCGCCTCGGCCTCGCTCCTGTGGGTGTGGCTCGCCAATGTCGACAGCGGGCTTTTCGCGCCGCTCTTCCAGGCGCTCGGCCTGACGAACGGCCGGGTGAACCTGCTTGCGACCTTCGACATGGCCTTCCTCACGATCATCGTGATGGTGGTGTGGAAGATCGCCGGCTTCACCATGATCATCCTGCTCACCGGCCTTCAGGCCATCCCGGCCGAGCTGACGGAGGCCGCGCGCATCGACGGCGCGCGCCGCTGGCAGCGCTTCCGCTACCTGACGCTGCCGCTGATACGCCGCACGCTGGCACTGGCGCTGATCCTGTCGATCACCGGGTCGATCCTCGCCTTCGACCAGTTCTACATCATGACGTCGGGCGGGCCGCAGAACCGGATGATCTCCGTGGTCTACTACATCTTCAACCAGTCCTTCGTGTCCTTCAATCTCGGCTATGGCGCGGCGCTGTCCATCGCGCTCCTCGCGATCCTGGTCGCCATCAGCATCGTGCAGCTCTGGCTGCTCAAGGTGGGAGACGACCGCCCATGACGACCCGTCGCGACATCCGCGCCCGCAGGGCATTCTGGAGCCGCATCGCCTATCACGGCGTCGGCATCGGCACGGCCTTCTTCTTCCTTGCGCCGTTCCTCGTGAGCTTCCTCGCCTCCTTCCGCTCGAACAAGGAGAACGGGCTGCCGCCGCTGCCGCCGTGGCCGACCTCCGGCATCAGCATCGACGCCTACCGGGCGCTCGACGGTTTCGGCTCGGGCGTGTGGCAGCATACGGTCAATTCGCTCGTCGTCTCCTTCGGCACGGTGGTGCTGACGGTCGCGGTCAGCGTGCTCGCCGGCTACGGCTTCTCGCGCTACCGCTTCCCGCTGAAGAACGCGCTCTTCGTGCTGATCATCGCCACGCTGATGATCCCGTTCCAGTCGATCCTGACGCCGCTCTTCATCATCCTGGCGAAACTCGGCCTCAACAACTCGCTGTTCGGGCTGATGCTGATCTACGTGACGCTGCAACTGCCCTTCTCGGTCTTCATGATGCGCAACGCCTTCGACGCGGTGCCGAAGGAGATCGAGGAGGCGGCGCGCATCGACGGGGCGCGCGACCTGAAGCTCTTGGTGCGCGTGCTGATGCCGCTCGTCATGCCGGGCGTGGCGACGGTGTCGATCTTCGCCTTCCTCAATGCGTGGAACGAGTTCCTCGCCGCGCTCGTGCTCCTGTCGAGCAACGAGAACTACACGCTTCCGGTGCTGATGACGGCGGTGCGCGCCGGGCGGCTCGGCTCGATCAACTGGGGCGCGGTGCAGGCCGGCGTCACGGTCATGGTCGTGCCCTGCCTTTTCGTCTTCCTTCTCCTGCAACGCTACTACATGCGCGGCCTCATGGCCGGCGCCGTGAAATGAAAGAAAGAGACCCCATGAGCAAGACACGCAAAGACCGCCAGTTCCGCCCCGTCGCCGTTCCGGATGTCGAGGTCGGGGGCCTGTTCGGCCAGAGGCAGGATGCGATCTGCCGGTCCACCGCCGAAACGCTGCTGGACCGCTGCATCGAGGCCGGCATGCTCCGGCAGATCGATGTCGACCAGCCGAGCCCGGGCGTGGTCATCCCCTATCACAGCATGAGCCCGACCATGCCGGCGACCGAGAGCAAGGCGCGCGTGTCCACCCAGATGTTCTGGGACAGCGACTTCGGCAAGTCGATCGAGACGGCCGCCTATTCCCTCTACCGCACGCCCAATCCCGAGCTGGAGGCGCGCGTCGATGCCATCATCGACCTCTACGAAAAACTCCAGCGGGAGGACGGCTACCTCAATTCCTGGTACCAGCGCATTGTTCCCGGCCGCGAATGGACGAACCTGCGCGACACGCACGAGCTCTACTGCGCGGGCCACCTGATCGAGGCGGCGGTCGCCTATTACCAGGCGACCGGAAAGCGCAAGCTGCTCGACATCATGTGCCGCTATGCCGATTACATGATCGCCGTGTTCGGGCGGGGCGAAGGGCAGATCGCCGGCTATTGCGGCCATGAGGAGATCGAGCTCGCCCTCGTCAAGCTCGCCCGCGTCACCGGCGAGAAGAAATACCTCGACCTCTCGAAGTTCTTCGTCGACGAGCGCGGCACCCAGCCGCATTACTTCGACATCGAGGCGCACGACGACGGGCGCGATCCGAAGAACTTCGTCTTCGGCACTTACCAGTACAACCAGTCCCATCTGCCGGTGCGCGAGCAGCGCAAGGTGGTGGGGCATGCGGTGCGCGCCATGTACCTCTATTCGGGCATGGCCGACATCGCCACCGAATACAATGACGACACGCTGACGACGGCGCTCGACGCGCTCTGGGACGACCTCACCGCCAAGCAGATGTACGTCACCGGCGGCATCGGCCCGGCCGCCGCCAACGAGGGGTTCACCGACTATTACGACCTGCCGAACGACACGGCCTATGCGGAAACCTGCGCCTCGGTCGGCCTCGTCTTCTGGGCCAACCGCATGCTCGGGCGCGGCCCGGACCGGCGGTATGCCGACATCATGGAGCAGGCGCTCTACAACGGCGCGATGTCCGGCCTGTCGCTCGACGGCAAGACGTTCTTCTACGAGAACCCGCTGGAATCGACGGGCAGGCACCATCGCTGGAAGTGGCATCATTGCCCCTGCTGCCCGCCGAACATCGCCCGCCTGCTGGCCTCGATCGGCTCCTACATGTATGCGACGGCCGATGACGAGATCGCCGTGCATCTCTATGGCGAAAGCACGCTGCGCTGCGAGCTTGCCAACGGAGCGAAGGTGACGCTGAGGCAGGTCACCGACTATCCGTGGGACGGGGCGATCGTCTTCAACGCCGAACTTGCCGCGCCGGCGCGCTTTGCGCTTTCGCTGCGCATTCCCGAATGGGCGGACGGCGCGACGCTCAGTGTCAACGGCGCGATGCTGGACCTTGCGGCGATCACGGTCGACGGCTACGCCCGCATCGAGCGCGACTGGGCCGACGGCGACCGGGTGGCGCTGTTCCTGCCGCTTGCCCTGCGGCCGCAATACGTCAATCCGAAGGTCCGGCAGGATGTCGGCCGCGTTGCGCTGATGCGCGGGCCGCTCGTCTATTGCGCGGAGGAAGTCGACAACGGCGCCGACCTCAACGCCATCGTCGTTCCGAAGGACCTGCCGCAGGCGCAGACCGAGGCTCTGCCCGACCTTTCCGGCGCCGTCGCCGTCGACCTTGCCGTCGAGCGGGAGGACACGTCCGGATGGGGCGAGGCGCTCTATCGCACGGTGCCGGCGGGCCGCAAGCCGGCTTCGGTGCGCCTCGTGCCCTATCATCTGTGGGACAACCGTGCGCCGGGCAGCATGCTCGTCTGGCTGCAGGCCGGGAACTAGGACGGACCGATGACGAACGAAGCACGGCCCACGAGCCTGACCCTGACGGATGTGCGCAAGAGCTATGGCGATCTGCAGGTCATCCACGGCGTCGACCTGACGATCGGCGAAGGCGAGTTCGTCGTCTTCGTCGGCCCGTCCGGCTGCGGGAAGTCGACGCTCCTGCGCATGATCGCCGGGCTGGAGGAGATCACCGACGGCGAGGTCGCCATCAAGGGACGCGACGTCACCGACCTCGATCCGTCGGAGCGCGGCATCGCCATGGTCTTCCAGTCCTATGCGCTCTATCCGCACATGACCGTGCGCGACAATCTCGCCTTCGGCCTGAAGATGTCGCGCACCGACGCGGCGGAAATCGAGCGCCGCGTCGCGCAGGCGTCCGCGATCCTGAAGATCGAGCATCTGATGGACCGGCGGCCGGGCCAGCTGTCCGGCGGCCAGCGCCAGCGCGTGGCCATCGGCCGGGCCATCGTGCGCAAGCCGGATGTCTTCCTGTTCGACGAGCCGCTGTCGAACCTCGACGCGGAGCTGCGCGTCTCGATGCGCATCGAGATCGCCCGGCTGCACCGCGACCTCGGCAACACGATGATCTACGTTACCCACGACCAGACGGAGGCCATGACGCTCGCCGACCGCATCGTCATCCTGCGCGACGGCCGTATCGAGCAGGTCGGAACGCCGCGGCAGGTCTACGAGGACCCGGCCAACACCTTCGTCGCCGGCTTCATCGGCTCGCCGCGGATGAACCTCCTGGACGGCGTGTGGACGGACGGCGCCGTGCGTGTGGGCGGGGCGTCGCTGCCCGCGCCCGAATGCCGGACCGCGCTCGCCGAGAGCACGCCGCTGACCTTCGGCATCCGGCCGGAGCACATCCTGATCGCGGCGGACGGCGAGGACGGCCTGCCCGCGACGGTGGAGTTCAGCGAATATCTGGGGGGAACGCGCTACGTCTATTGCCGCCTGCCGGAAGGGCAGGCCGTCACCATCGAGAGCCGCGGCGACATCCATCCCGGAAACGGCGACCCGATCCGTCTTCAATGGCCCCGCGAACGATGCTTCCTGTTCGACGAAAAGGGAAAACGCATTGCTTAGACAGACGTGGCCGGGCCGGGTCAATCCTTCCCGGACGGGGCCGCCGCGACCAGGGACGACAGGGGAAGGTTCATGTCGATGACGAGGCCTTCCGGCGTCGATGTCCGGATCGCCGTGCCGCGAAGCTGGCCCTCTATCACGGTCGTGAACAAGCGGGAGCCGAAACCGGTGCCGGTGCTTGCGGGCGACGGCGACGCGCAGTCTTCCTTCCAGCCGATGACCAGGCGGCCGCGGTAGCGCTCCAGTGTCACGCGCAGCACGCCCTTGCCGTCGCGCAAAGCGCCGTATTTCACCGCGTTCGTCGCGAGTTCGTGAAAGACGAGGGACACGGGTGTCACCGCAAAGGCGGCGATCTCCACGTCGTCGCCGGTCACCGAAATCCTGCCGCTCCCGTCGTCGTAGGGGCGCAGCAGCGTCCGCAGCAGCTCGGCCATCGACGTGGCGTTTCCGGTCGCGCTTCGCCTTATGAGGCTATGGGCCTCGTGGAGGGCTTCCAGCCGGCCGCGGATCGCCTCGGCCACGGCCTGGACCGTGCCGCCCTCCCTGACGCTCACATTGACGAGGCCGTTCATGAGCGCGAACAGGTTGCCTATCCGGTGGTCCAGCTCGCGGGCCACGGCTTCCCGCTCCGCCTCCAGTTGCTTGGCGTCGTTGATATCCGTGGCGGTCCCGTACCAGCGCACGATGACGTTCTGCGCGTTCCTGAGGGGCTTGGCCTGGACCCTCAGCCAGCGGTAGCTCCCGTCATGATGCCGGAAGCGGTAGTCTATGGAATAGGGGGCTCCCGTCCGCAGGCAGTCCGACCATGTCTCCATGACGCGGCGTTCGTCGTCGGGGTGGACGAGGCGGGTCCATGTTTGCGGATCCGCGTCGTCCGGCGCAATGCCCGTGAACTCGTGCCAGCGGCGGTTGAAATAGTCGTGCCGGCCGTCCGGGCTGGAACTCCAGACGATGTCGGGAACCGATTCGCTGACGATGTTGAACCGCTTGTTGCTGAGTTCGAGCGCCTCGGCGGCCTTCGCCTGCTCGGTCAGGTCGATGAACACGCCGGTCAGGCGGGAGACGGTGCCGTGCTGGTCGAAGACGGGTTTTCCGAAAGCCGCGAACCAGCGGATGTCCCGATAGGCCACATCCTTGTATCTGCAATAGAAGTCCGAACCCATCGCGATCGCCGTGTCGAGCTCGTCGCGCACATGCTTGCGATCGTCGGGATGGACGTTGGCGAGCGCCCTCTCGAGGCTCCATTGCCTCGTGTACAGGGCCATGCGGGAATCGGGGTCCGTCGCTTCGAGCGTCATCGTTTGGGTTGCGACCTCCAGCTCCCAGGTGCCGACAATGCCGCCCGCCTGCAGGGCAAGGTCGACGCGGCGACGGGCCGATGCCAGCTTTCGGGCGAGCTCGCCCCGATTGCGCGTGACGATGGCCAGGGTGATCGGCGCGAGGGCGATCATGAAGGCCGCCAGCCTCAGCGAGACGATCGCGCCGTCGTCATGGGCGCCCGCGAGGGCGTGAAGATAATCCCCGCCGATGACGGTCAACGACCAGGTGGCGAACGCGAAGGCAAAGAGGCAGACGAGGAACACCGGATAGGTGAGGCCGCACCAGATAAGGGCGGGGACGGCAAAGGCGATGGCGCCGGGGCCGCCGGCATACATCGCCAGGGCGCAGGCGCCTATCAGCGCCGTGACGGGCAGGACGTTTCGCCAGCCCGCGAAGGATGGGCGAAGCGCGATCAGGCTTCGGATCGGCGGCATCGATACGATGAGCGGCAGCAGGGCGATATAGTTGACGAGTTCCGACGAAAACCAGAACGTCCAGGCGCCGAAGCGGCTGAGGCCGAGCGGGAAGGGATCGGTCAGCACGGCGAAAAGGCCGGCCGACGAGGCCCCCGCGACCGCGACGAGGATATGCCAGAGAACCGATTGCGGCTCGTGCAGCTCGAGCGCGCCTTTGGGGATGAACCGGCTGGCGGCGAAGCCAGCGGCCACGCCGCAGAGGTTTGCCGCGTTCAGCAGGAGCGCTTTCTTCAGGTCGCTGCCGGTCGCCAGGTCCGCCGCTACGAAAGCGAGCGGAGCCGACAGCCACAGGACGGCGCGGCGGTCTGCCGGCATCCGCAGGAGCAGGCCCAGCGTCAGGGCGTTTGCCGGCCATACCATGGCAAGCGAGCCCGCCGGCCTCGTCATGATGCCGATGAGGCATATGGCGAAAATCCCGGCCGTCACGAGAATCCATGTCAGGATGAGCTTCGGGATCGATCCGGTATCCGGCGACGCACCTTCCAATGAATCCACGATGGAGCCCCTCCAATCAGCCCGGTGCGTCCGGAACGTGCCGGTACCCTTCCTGCCTGCCGTCGCGGCCTCCCGGCGCCGGCCGGCCGGAAATCCGCGGGCCATCCCGATTATTCGATACCCCCGGCTTTTTAGTCAAGGATTCGCTGAAATACGGAAATCCCCACGGTGATCTTCCGGCGGCGGTCCCGCGGCTTCCGGCACATGCCGCCCCGTTCCTTCAATCCCTGTCCGTCTTTCCCGAACCCGGCTTGCCACGGATGGCGTGGCTGCCTATCGGTAGCGCAATATCGAGGAAGGACGGATCGCGATGGAACATGGATTGGGGGAGTGGTTGCCGGTCGTCATGCCGGGGGCGCAGACGTTCGAGATCGCTTCCGCCCGGACGGGCGAGACCTACCGCATCCTCGTGCGTGTGCCGGCGGAACCGGCGCCGGCCCGGGGCTGGCCGGTCCTGTGGATGCTCGACGGCGATGCCAGCTTTCCGCTCGTCTTCACCCAGCCCGCGCGCGGCCTGTTTCCGCCCGCGACCGGCAGTACGGGCGGAACGGGGGTCGTCGTCGCCGTCGGCTTTCCCGGCGGGGCCCCGTTCGATGCGCCGGCGCGCTCGCGCAACTATACGCCGGCGCCGGACAGGGAGACGGGTGACCGCGTCTCGACGCAGTTCGGCGGGGCATCGGATTTCCTCCACTTCCTCACGCGCGAACTGCGGCCGGCGCTTGCCGCGCGCCTGCCGCTCGATCCCGCCCGCAACACGCTGTTCGGCTTTTCCTATGGCGGGCTCTTCACGCTCCACACGCTGGTCGCCCATCCCGGCCATTTCCAGCGCTATTGGGCGGCGAGCCCCTCCCTCTGGTTCAGCGACGGGCTGATGATGCGCTGTCTGCGGCGCCAGCCGCCCGTCACCGACGCGCAGGGCCTCGTCGTCACCGTCGGGCGTGACGAGCAGTTTCCCGCCCATTCCCTGCCGGCGGCCCGGATGGCGCATCTTGCCCGGCGCGCCATGGTCGACAATGTCAGCGAGGCCGCCGGGCTGATCGCCCGCGCCAATCCGGGCCTGCGCCTGGAACTGGTCGTGGCGGCCGACCACGACCATTTCGACATGCTGATGCATGGGGCAAGGCGCGTGCAGGCCGTGGCCTTCGGCGACGACCAGGCGGATTGACCAACGAAAACGGCCCGGGGCTTGCCCGGGCCGTTTCCTTTCGATGTTCCGGCGATCAGAATGTCGCGCCGAGCTTGAAGACGACGCTGCGCGGCTCGCCGTAGAAGTTGAAGACGGAATTGCCGCCGACGCGCTCGTAGTACTTCCTGTCGAACAGGTTGTTGACCGTCAGGCTCGCCGTCACGTTCTCGTTGAACTTGTAGCCGGCCTGCAGGTCGACCACGGCATAGCCGGGCGCCTTGACGGTGGTGGCGGTCACCGCGCCGGTGGTGGCGTTCACCTGGCGGCCGATGGCGCTGAATGCGCTGAAGAGCTTCACGCCGCCGCCGACGAAGATGCCGTCGGTCCAGTCGCCGCGGCCGTCGAAGGTATATTTGGTGAACAGCTGCACCATATGCTCGGGCGTGTAGAATTCCGAGCCCGAGGCGCGGCCGGTGTTGCTGTAGGAGGTCTTCGTATAGGTGTAGCCGGCGGTCGCGTCCCAGTTCGGCAGGATCTCGCCGTTGACCTCGAGCTCGATGCCGCGGAGATTGGCTTCGCCGAGCGCGAGGGAGGAGCCCGGATTGCCCGGGTCCCCGACGGCGCGGTTCTTGTCGGTCAGGTCGAACCAGGCCAGCGACGCGTTGACGCTGTCGCTCAGCTCCGCCTTCAGGCCGATTTCATACTGCTCGCCGGTGCGCGGATCGAGGATGTTGCCGCTCGCATCCGTCACGCTCTGCGGCTGGAAGATCTGCGTGTAGCTGGCATAGGCCGACAGCCAGTCCGTCAGGTCATAGACCGCGCCGGCATAGGGCGTGAACTCGCCATTCACATCCACCGTGCTCCCGCCCGACTTGGCTTCATACCAGCTGAAGCGGCCGCCGGCGATCAGGGTCAGCGGATCGAACGGCTTGATGCGCCACTGGCCGTAGATGCCGTACTGGTCCGAGTCGGTCTTCGTCGGGCTGCCGTAGGTCACGGTCGGCTTTGCGATGGCCGAGTTCCAGTTGTAGATGTTCTGCGCCCCGACGATCGTGCCCGTCGCATTGTAGAGCGTGTCGCTGCTGCCGCGGTAGTCCGCGCCGGCGATGATGTTGTTCTCGAGGCCGAACAGGTCGAACGGGCGGCTGATATGGGCGTCGAGGGAGAGGGAATCCTGCTCGTAGTCGCGGGCCAGCCAGCGCGTATCGGCATTGCCCGGGGCGTTGATGTCGCCGTTGGCAAGGGCGTAGCTCGACGCATAGGCATAGAGGAAATCGACATCCACATGCGAATAGAGCGCCGAGACCTTGGCGTGGCCGCCGTCGTCGAACTTGTGCTCGATCTCGGCGATGTACTGCGTCACGCTGTTTTCGAACGTGTTCCAGTCGGCGCCGGTATAGGTCGAGCGGTCGAGGTCGAGGAGCGTGCCGTCCTGGAGCGTCGGCAGGCCGTTGAACGGCGTGATGTCGCGCTCGGTGTGGTTGACGCTGAACCGCGCGGTGGTGTTGTCGGTGATGTCGGCCTCCACCGTGCCGTAGAGGACGCCGACCTTGTTATCGACCTTGTCGACCCAGCTATCCTTGGTGGAGAGCACGCCGACGAGGCGGCCGCGCACCCGGCCGGACTTGACGAGCGGGCCGGTGACGTCCCCCTCGATCCGCTTGCCGTCCCAGGAGCCGACGGTGGTGTTGACGCTCGCCCTGTATTCGTCGGACGGCTGCTTCAGGCGCATGTTGATCGCGCCGGCCGGCTCGCCCGCGCCGCCGAACAGGCCCGACGGTCCGCGCAGGATCTCGACATGGTCGACCACCGCCATGTCCGGCTGGGTGCCGTAGATGGAGGATACCGGCGTCGACAGGCCGTTCATGTAGAGCGTGTCGTATTCGAAGCCGCGCGAATAGAGGCTGGAGCGGCCGTCGTCATTGGTCAGCACCACGACGCCGGGCGTCTTGCGCATGGCGGTGTCGAGCGAGGTGAAATTGCCGTCGTCGAGCCGTTCGCGGGTGAGGACCGTGGTGGATTGCGGCACCTGGCGCAGCGGGCGCGTGTCCTTGTCGCCGACGCTGATCAGCTTTGTGGCATAGCTGCCGGTGCCTTCGGTCTCGTAGGTCGAGCCTTCGACCACGATCGGCTCCAGCACCGTGCCGCCCGCCTGCTCCCCGGCCTTGGCCGCATCCTGGGCCTGGGCGCCGAAGGCGGCGCCGGCCAGCATGGTGGTTCCCAGCAGGATGCGTGCGAGATGGGAAAAGCCCTGCCGCTTCGTGATGATCTCAGTTCCGTTCATTCCACTTGCCCCCGGGCGGCGGATATTTCCGGCGGTCCGGCCCCGGGCCGAAGCGCCTCGAATACCCGTCGCGGCTATTCTTGAGTAAAAATTTCATGTATGCCTATACGCGGTCTTGGAAGCCTCTGCTTTCGTCCATCGCGCATAAACTTATGCAGGAGACCTTCGTGAACAGCGCTGATCTTCCCCTTCCGCCTCCGCCGCCCGAGGGCCATCCGATCCTGACGCGGCGCGCGCTGCGCAAGAACGGCGTGCGCGTGCTCGACGGCGGCGATCAGGGCGATGCCGTGGTCGCCCTGGGCGTCACCGGCCGGGTGCGCATGGAGGGTATCCACGCCAATTTCGGCCGCCGCACGCAATTGAGCGACCTGGAGATGGAAGTGGCGCTCGATGCGCAGGTCTGCATCAAGATATTCCTCGAGGGTTTCGTGGAAGCCTCGCTGGACGGCGTGCCCATGCCTATGCCCCAGCGCAGCGAGCAGGGGCGCTGGCAGTCCTCGGCCATCATCGTCTCGCACGAGAGCGGGGCACGGCTGCGCCGGCGGGCCCGCAAGGGGCAATATCTCGACAAGATGGTCATCGGCCTGTCGCGCGACTGGCTGCGCCGCTTTGCCGAGACGGCCGACGCGCCGGAGAATTTCGGCGCGCTGATCGACGGCAGGCCGGGCTTCTGGGACTGGCGGCCGAATCGCAAGGTCGAATTCCTGGCGCGGCAGATGTTCGATATCGCCGCCCGCAAGCCGCCCTTTTCGAACCTGCTTCTGGAAAGCCACACGCTTGCCATCGTCTACGAGGCGCTGGCGGCGACCTTCGCCGCCGATCCGGGGACAGCCGCGCTCCCGGCCAATCTCACCGCCGCCGAGCAGCAGCGGCTCTACGCGCTCGTGCAATATGTCGACCGGCATTCCGTCCATGACCTCGTCGTCGCCGACATGGCGAGCGAGCTGGGCGCGAGCCAGGCGACCCTGCAGCGGCTGATCCGCAAGGCGCACCGTTGCTCGCTCAACGAATTCATCCGCAATCACTGGCTGGAGGAGGCGCGGCAGGCTCTGCTCTTTTCCAACAGCAGCATTTCCGACATCGCCTTCGATGCCGGCTACGTGCATCTTTCCAACTTCACCGCCGCCTTCCGCAAGCGGTTCGGCTACCCGCCGTCGTCGCTGCGCAAGCAGGCTGCGGCCGCCCGGGGCTGAAGGCGCGGCGGCATTTTATCTCTACATCCGCACTCATGTTTTGATGGCGGGCGGCGGCGAGCGGTGATAAGGCTCGCCCCGCCCGGGCGCCGCTCACGAGGCGGCGACCCATGCTTTTGCGTGCCTCGCCAGCGGAGAATGCAGCCATGAGGATCATGAAAACCGGCCTCTGGGGAACGAAGATCGTCCTTGCGGCGATCGCCGTGCTCTTCTCGTGGAGCGTCGCCGCCGCCGGCGAGGGATGGCCGAGGACCTTCCTCAATGTGGACGGCAGCCGGACCGAGATTCCCGCCCGCCCGCAACGCGTCCTTTCCACCTCCGTCAGCACGACGGGCACGCTGCTCGCCATCCATGCGCCGGTCATCGCCAGCGGTTCGGCCGCCAATGGGAAGTTCTTCGCGCAGTGGGCCGCCGTCGCGAAGGAGCGCGGCGTCGAAAATGCCTGGCCGGCCGGCAAGGTCGACCTGGAGGCCGTCTATGCCACGCGTCCCGACCTCATCGTGGTGGCCGTCAGCGGCGCGGGTTCGGCGAAGGACATGGTCGATGCCTTCCGCCAGATCGCGCCGACCATCCTGATCGACGACGGCGGCCTCTCCTGGCAGGCGCTCGCAACGCAGCTCGGCAGCGCCACGGGCCGCGAGGCCGAAGCTGCCGCGGCGATTGCCGATTTCGACGCCTATGCCGCCGCCGCGCGTGCCAGGCTCAAGCTTCCCGAGGGCAAGGCGAACATTATCAGCTTCAACGGTGCCGGCCAGAGCAACCCGATCGCCCGCGTGGGCGGCCCGCATGCCGCCCTTCTCGCCTCGCTCGGCTTCACCCTCGAGGACCCCGATCCGGCCTGGCACACCCAGGCCAGCCCCCGCGAGGATTTCGTCTGGGCCGATTACGAGCGTCTCGTCGACCTCAAGGCGGAAACGACCTTCCTGCTGCGGGTCGACGACAGCATGGTCGACGCTTTCCTGAAGGCCCCGATCCTTGCCAACCTTCCGTCGGTGAAGAAGAGGCAGGTCTACGGCCTCGGCGTGGATTCCTTCCGCATCGACTATTTCAGCGGCAAGGAAATCATCGACGGCATCGTGAAGACGTTCGGGACGTAAGCCCTTGTCGTCGCAGGCCGTCCCGATATCGCCCGGCCGCCGGCGCCGTGCCGGCCTTCTGGCGCTGTGCCTGCTGCTGCTCGCCGTCATGCTGTTCGGCGTCGTGGCGGGGGCGCGGCCCATTCCGCTTGCCACGACCTGGCAGGCGATCATGCATTTCGACCCGCAGAACAGCGATCATCTTCTCGTGCGCTACCTGCGCATTCCGCGCACGCTGCTGGCGGTCGTCGTCGGGGCGGGCCTCGGGACCACCGGGGCGATCCTCCAGGCCCTGACGCGCAATCCGCTGGCCGATCCCGGCATCCTCGGCATCAATGCCGGGGCGGCGGTCGCCATCGTCGTGGCCATCGCGCTCTTCGGCGCCAGCGATGTCGGCGCCTACATGGCTTTCGGGCTGCTCGGCGCGGGGCTGGCGGGCGCGGCCGTCTACCTCCTCGGCAATCTCAACCGCAACGGCGCGGAGGTGCGCGTCGTGCTGGCGGGGGCGGCTCTCACCGTCGTTCTGCTGTCGCTGGCACAGATCGTGCTCGTCAACAGCGACGAGCACGTCTTCGACCAGTTCCGCCACTGGTCGGTCGGCTCGCTCCAGGGGCGGGGCTACGGCGTGCTCTATCCGGTACTCGCGCTCACGGTCGTCGGCCTTGCCATCGCGCTTTCGCTCGCAAGGGCGCTCGATACGGCCGCCCTCGGCGCGGATCTCGCCAAGGCGCTCGGCGGCAATCCGCTGCGCATCTGGGGCCTGTCGGCGCTCGCCGTCATCCTGCTTTCGGGCGCGGCGACGGCCGCTGCGGGGCCGGTCGGCTTCGTCGGGCTGACCGCGCCGCATATCGCGCGCCTCGTCACCGGGCCCGGCCATCGCTGGCTGCTGCCCTATGCCATGGCGATCTCGGCCCTCCTGACCGTCGGTGCCGACGCGCTAGGCCGCATCGTTGCGCCGCCCGGCGAGGTGGGTGTCGGCATCATGGTGGCGCTGATGGGCGGGCCGTTCTTCATCGTCCTCGTGCGGCGACACCGGATTTCCAAGTTATGAGCATCCGGTCCGTCCCCCGCCGCTGGCTGTGGCGCAGCCGCCGCGTCTCCTTCACGGTGGACATGCGGCTTGCCGCCGCCACGCTCGGCCTTGCCGGGCTCGCCCTCTTTGCCGCCCTTCATGCCATCACGCTCGGGCGGATCGCCATTCCGTTCGGTGAGGTGCTCTCGACGCTCGCCGGCCAGGGCGACGGCGGCATGCGGCAGCAGATCGTCCTCAACCTGCGGCTTCCGCGCGTTCTGGTCGCCCTCTTCGCGGGGGCGGCCCTCGGCGTTTCGGGGGCCGTGTTCCAGTCCGTATCGCGCAACGCGCTCGGCTCGCCCGATGTCATCGGCTTCACCACCGGCGCGGCGACCGGTGCATTGGCGCAGATCGTGCTGTTCGGCGGCGGGCCGCTCGCCGTCTCCCTGTCGGCCGTCCTCGGCGGCCTCCTGACGGCGGGCCTCGTCTATCTCCTGTCGTTCAGGAACGGCGCCACCGGCGGCTACCGGCTGGTGCTGATGGGTATCGGCGCCGGCGCGACGCTCAACGCCCTCAACGGGCTGATGCTGGTACGGGGCGACCTCGATAACGCCGTTGCCGCCAACCTGTGGCTTGCCGGCTCGCTCAATGCCCGGAGCTGGGAGCATGTCTTTCCGGTGATGGGCGGCTGCCTGCTCCTCATCCCGGCGGTGGGGCTTGCCGTGGCGCGGCTCGGGCTGATCGAGATGGGCGACGATATCGCCCGCCAGCTCGGCGTCAGGGTCGAGCGCACGCGCTTTGCCATGGTCGCCTGCGCCGTCCTGCTCGCCGGCCTTGCGACGGGCGCGGCCGGCCCCATCGCCTTCGTGGCGCTCGCCGCCCCGCAGCTTGCCGTGCGGTTGACGGGCGCGCGCGGCGTGCCGGTGGCAAGCGCGGCGGCGATGGGCGCCCTGCTGCTCGTGCTTGCCGATCTCCTGACCCAGCTTGCCGCCTTCGACCTCGTCTTGCCCGTCGGCCGGGTGACCGGCCTTGTCGGCGGGCTCTACCTTCTCTGGCTGCTCACGCGCCCGAGGCGCGGCTAGCGGCCGGCTCGTCCAGCGGCACGATCAGCGGATCGCCCGTCACCGGATCGTCGATGACGACGGAGGCAAGGCCGAAGACCTCCTGCACGCGCTCGGCGGTCATGACGCTGCGCGGATCGCCATGCGCGACGATCCGCCCGTCGCGCATGGCGACGATATGGTCGGCATAGCGGCAGGCCTGGTTGAGGTCGTGCAGCACGGCGACGACGGTGCTGCCCTGCCGCCGGTTGAGGTCGCGCAGGAGGTTCAGGAGCTCGATCTGGTGGGCGATGTCCAGGAAGGTTGTCGGCTCGTCCAGCAGCAGGATCGGCGTTTCCTGCGCCAGCACCATGGCGATCCAAACCCGCTGGCGCTGGCCGCCGGAAAGCTCGTCCACCGCGCGGCCGGCGATGTCCGCGACGCGCGCCGTGCGCATCGCCCCGGCAACCGCCGTTTCGTCCGCTTCGCTCCAGCGCTGCAGGAAGGTCTGGTGCGGATAGCGCCCGCGCGCCACGAGATCGGCCACGGTGATCCCCTCCGGCGCCACGGAGCTTTGCGGCAGCAGGCCGAGCGTGCGGGCGACCTGACGGGCCGGTACGCGGTCGATCTGCTTGCCGTCGAGCACGACCTGGCCGGCGCCCGGCCGGATGATGCGCGCAAGCGCGCGCAGCAGGGTCGATTTCCCGCAGGCGTTGGGGCCGACGATGACGGTGAACCGCCCGTCCGGCACCCTGAAGGTCAGGTCGCGGGAAATCGTCCGCTCGCCGTAAAACAGTGTGACGCCCCGCGCTTCGAGCCGGGCGGCGGCATCTTGCGGCACTGTGTCGGCGGCGCTTTCGGACATGCTGTCTCCTGCTTGGACCAGGTCACATAAAGAAGCCGGCCGCGCATGGTCAAGGGAGCGCCGGACGGTCTGCGGCCCGGTGGTCCGGCGGGAGAGAATCCCGCCCCGTTTTGCGAGGCGATCCATGGCCGCCCGTCTTGTGGCGGCAGGAAGCCCGGTCCGGACCGGGCATCTCCGTCCACAGGCGAAGCCTCGGGATAAGTAGCGGAAAGAAAAGCGGAATCCCGAACCCATAGTGAAGCGGCCCCGGCGGCGCGCACGCATTTTGAAAATTTGTCCGGGCCTCGCTTGCGCTTAGTTGGATACTAATATACTACTTCTGTCGATCCAACGGAGGTGGCGATCGGTGAGGACGGGCGGATGTGGAATGGTTGCGCAAGCGGGGAGGGCCTGGTCGTGAGTCAGGCCCGCAAGAAGCGCTCGCTTGCCGGCGTCACGCCGATTTCCCATCAGCGCGCGGCGGCGCCCCGCGCGGCGACGCTCGTATACAATGCGCTGCGCGACGACATCATCTCGCTGCGCCGCAAGCCGATGGAGCTTCTGAACGAAAAGGAGCTGGAGGCCGCGTTCGGCGTTAGCCGCACGCCGATCCGCGAGGCGATGCTGCGGCTTTCCGACGAGGGCCTTGTCGACGTCTTCCCGCAGTCCGGCACCTTCGTCTCGCGCATCCCGCGCCATGCCCTCTACGAGGCGATCCTGGTGCGCAAGGCGCTGGAAGATACGACCGTCTCCATCGCCGTGGAGAAGATGACGCCGGCCGCAAGCCGGTCGCTGGAGCGCAACCTTGCCGATCTCGGCGCATGCCTGCGCGACGGCGATGTCGCCGCCTTCCATGTGCTCGACAACGATTTCCACAAGCTGATCAGCGATATCGCCGGCTTTCCCGGCATCTGGAGCCTCATCCAGCAGGTCAAGGTCCATTCCGACCGCTACCGCCTCCTGACCCTGCCGCAGGAAGGCCGTCTCGCCCGCGTCATCGAGGAGCATTCGGCCGTGATCGACTGCATGAAGGCGGGCGACAAGGCGGGCGCTGCGGCGGCCATGGGCTTCCATCTCGGCAAGCTGCTCGGCGAGGTCGAGACGGCGCAGATCTGGAACCCGGAATATTTCATCGAGGATGCGAAATCTCCCGTGGCATCCGCCGAACAGAAGGAGAAGAACCCATGAAGATCGAGGTGCGTCACGCCTCCCATCCCGAAGCGGTCCGCGGTTACGACACGCAGGCGCTGCGCCGGCACTTCCTGGTCGAGACGGTGTTCGCCGCCGGCGAGATCCGGCTCACCTATTCGCACTACGACCGCATGATCGTCGGCGGCGCGACGCCGCTCGGCGCGGCGCTCGCCCTCGGCGCGCCGAAGGAGATCGGCCAGGAGAGCTTCCTTGCCGAGCGCGAGCTTGGCGTCCTGAATGTCGGCGGTGCCGGCCATGTCGTCGTCGGCGGCACGCGCCACGCGCTTGCCAAATACGACTGCCTCTATGTCGGCAAGGGCGCCGGCGATGTCCGCTTCGAAAGCGTGGACGCCGCCGCGCCGGCAAAGTTCTACCTCGTGTCCACGCCGGCCCATCAGGCGCACCCGACGGTGCTGCTCACCCGCGACAAGGCGCGTCACCTGACGCCGGGCGAGGCGGCGACCGCCAACAAGCGCTCGATCTACCAGTTCATCCATCCCGAGGTCTGCCAGTCCTGCCAGCTCACCATGGGCTTCACGATGATCGAGGAAGGCAGCGTCTGGAACACCATGCCCGCCCACACGCACGACCGGCGCATGGAAGCCTATCTCTATTTCGATCTCGATGCCGACCAGCGCGTCTTCCACTTCATGGGCGAGCCGCAGCAGACCCGCCACCTGCTGGTCGCCAACGAGCAGGCGGTCATCTCGCCGCCCTGGTCGATCCATTCGGGCGCCGGCACGAAGAACTACAGCTTCATCTGGGCGATGGGCGGCGACAACAAGAGCTTCACCGACATGGACCATGTCGCGATCGCGGACCTGAGGTAGGACAATGGCCAATCCCTTCGATCTTTCCGGCCGCGCCGCCATCGTCACCGGCGCCAATACCGGCATCGGCCAGGCGATCGCCGTGGCGCTCGCCGAAGCGGGCGCGTCGATCGCCGCCGTCGGCCGTTCCTCGATGGAGGAAACAGAGGCTCTGGTCTCGAAGGCGGGCAGCCGCTTTCATGCCATCAAGGCCGATCTTTCGACCATCGACCCCGTCAGGGCCATCGTCGCCGAGACACTCTCCACCCTCGGCCGCCTCGATATCCTCGTCAACAATGCGGGCATCATCCGGCGGGCCGATGCCGTCGATTTCACGGAAGAGGATTGGGACGCCGTCGTCGACACCAACCTGAAGACGGCCTTCTTCCTGTCGCAGGCGGCGGGCCGCCACATGCTCGAACAGGGCAGCGGCAAGATCATCAACATCGCCTCGCTGCTGTCCTTCCAGGGCGGCATCCGCATCCCGTCCTACACGGCCTCCAAGAGCGGCCTTGCCGGCATCACGAAGCTGCTCGCCTGCGAATGGGCGGGCAGGGGGGTCAACGTCAACGCCATCGCGCCGGGCTATTTTTCCACCAACAACACGACGGCCCTGCGGGAGGACCCGGACCGCAGCGCGGCGATCCTCGCGCGCATCCCGGCCGGGCGTTGGGGGACGCCGGCCGAGCTTGGAGGCGCGGCCGTCTTCCTGGCGTCGGCCGCGTCCGACTACGTCCACGGAACGGTCATCCCGGTGGATGGGGGCTGGCTCGCCCGCTAGCCGCAGCGTGATCCGCACGCATTGGAGGAGGAAATGCATTACCAGTTCGATTTCGGGGCGCTCCTGCCCTATTGGCAGAGTTTTCTGTCGGGCGCGCTGACGACCATCGAGATCACCGTGTTCTCGGTGATCATCGGCCTGGGCATCGGCATCGCCTGCGCGATTGCACGCCGCTCGGAGGTCGCCGTCCTGCGCACGGCGGTCGGCATCTATATCGAGGCCGTCCGCAACACGCCCTTCATCGTGCAGATCTTCTTCATCTTCTTCGGCCTGTCGTCGGTCGGCATCCGCCTGCCGATCGTCGCGGCCTCGGTCTTCGCGATGGTCATCAACGTCGGCGCCTATACGGCAGAAATCGTGCGCGCCGGCATGGATTCCATCCATCCGAGCCAGATCGAGGCGGCGCAGGCGCTCGGCCTGTCGAAGTTCCAGATCTATCGCGACATCATCATGCTGCCGGCCATCGAGCGGGTCTACCCTTCGCTCTCCAGCCAGTTCATCCTGATGATGCTGGCGACCTCGATCTGCTCGCAGATCTCCGCCGAGGAGCTGACGGGCGTTGCCAACAACATCCAGTCGAACACCTTCCGCTCGCTGGAGACCTATTTCGTCGTCGCGCTGCTCTATATCGCGATCACCTACCTGATGCGCGCCGCCTTCTTCGGGCTCGGCCTCATCGCATTCCCGCGCCGTCGCCGGCTCGGGCTCGGCGTGTGAGGTCGCAATGTTCGGAGGCTTTTCCACCAACCACCTGATCTACCTGCTCGACGGCCTCCTTTGGACGGTCATCCTGTCCGCGCTCGCCTTCCTGCTCGGCGGTGTCGCCGGCTTCTTCGTGATGCTGGCCCGCATCTCGCGCTTCCGCTGGCTGCGGCGCGTGGCGCTCGTCTACATCCAGATCGTGCAGGGCACGCCGCTGCTGATCCAGATGTTCATCCTGTATTTCGGCCTCGGCGTCTTCGGCATCTCGGTGCCGCCGCTGGCCGCCGCCGGCCTCGGCATGATGGTCTATACGAGTTCCTATCTCGGCGAGATCTGGCGCGGTGCCGTGGGCTCCATCGCCAAGACACAGTTCGAGGCGGCCGAATGCCTCGGCCTGACGCGCTGGCAGGCCTTGCAGGACGTCATCCTGCCCCAGGCGCTGAAGATCGCGACGCCCCCGACGGTCGGCTTCCTGGTGCAGCTCGTCAAGAACACGTCGCTCGCTTCCGTCGTCGGCTTCCTGGAGCTGACGCGCGCGGCCCAGGTCATCAACAACTCGCTGTTCCAGCCCTTCCTGGTCTTCGGCATCGCAGCCGTTCTCTACTTCTGCGTCTGCTACCCGCTGTCGGCATGGAGCCGTTCGCTCGAGAGGAAACTCAATGTCGGTCGCCGTTAAACTCACCAATGTCGTCAAGCGCTTCGGCGAGCTGGAAGTGCTGAAGGGCGTGTCCTTCGAGATCAATGCCGGCGAGGTCGTGGCGCTGATCGGCCAGTCGGGCTCGGGCAAGTCGACGGCGCTGCGCTGCATCAACCAGCTCGAGACGATCCAGGGCGGCTCCATCGAGGTCTGCGGCCACCTCGTCGAGGACCCGAAGCTCGACGTGCGGGCGCTGCGCCGCGACATCGGCATGGTGTTCCAGAGCTACAACCTCTTCCCGCACATGACGGTCGCGCAGAACATCATGCTGGCGCTGCGCCGCGTGAAGGGCATGCGCAAGGACGAGGCCTACGAGGTCGCCAAGCCCGTGCTCGCCAAGGTTGGCCTTTCGGAAAAGATCGACAGCTACCCCGAGCAGCTTTCCGGCGGCCAGCAGCAGCGCGTGGCCATCGCCCGCTCGCTCGCCATGCAGCCGAAGGTGATGCTGTTCGACGAGGTGACCTCTGCGCTCGACCCGAAGCTGACGGGCGAGGTGCTGCGCGTCATGGAAGACCTTGCCCGCGGCGGCATGACGATGATCGTCGTCACCCACGAGATGGGCTTTGCCAAGCGGGCGGCGGACCGCGTCATCTACATGCATACCGGCAAGGTCTGGGAGACGGGGGGGCCGGACATCCTCTCCAACCCGCAGACGCCGGAATTGAAGGAGTTCATGGCCGAGGAGCTTTGAATTCAAGAAGGAGGACCTGCGCACCCGCGCAGGGTCGGATCAACGAGAGAGGAGACTCACATGCCGACGAAAATGATCTCGAAGCTGGCCATCCTGGCCGGCGCGGGCCTTCTGGCCCTTGCATCGGTGGCCCATGCCGATGTGCTGGACAACATCAAGAAGGCCGGCAAGGTGCGCATCGCCGTGGCGATGGGCATTCCGGAATATTCCTTCGTGGACGAGAACCTGCAGCCGACCGGCTCGGACGTCGAAACGGCCAAGCTGATCGCCAAGGACCTCGGCGTCGAGCTGGAACTGGTGGAAATCACCAATGCCGCCCGCGTTCCCTCGGTCCAGACGGGCAAGGCCGACATGGTCGTCTCCTCGCTCGGCATCACCGACGAGCGCAAGAAGGCCATCGACTACTCGGTTCCCTATGCGACGCTGGCGCTCGTCGTCGCCGCCCCGGCGGACGTTGCGATCAAGGACTATGCCGACCTTGCCGGCAAGCGCATCGCCGTGACGCGCGCCACGACCAACGACCAGGACATCAGCGCCAATGCGCCCGGCGCCGATATCGTCCGCTTCGAGGATGACGCGACGCTGATCACGGCGGTCGTCTCCGGCCAGGTCAACATCCTGTCCAGCCAGTCGGCGGTCATCAACGGCATCAACAAGAAGATGGCGAGCAACCCGCTGGAAACGAAGTTCATCCAGAAGGAAACCGTGCTCGGCATCGGCATCCCGAAGGGCGAGACGGCGCTGAAGGAATGGCTCGACCAGTGGGTCAAGACCAATTTCGACAACAAGGTGCTGCGCGATATCTATCGCAAGTTCCACAATGCCGAACTGCCCGACGACCTGACCTCGCGCTGAGAACCGACAAAAACGCCGGGGCTTTCGCCCCGGCGGATCGCCTCGTGCCCTGCGGGCGGCCGGTTACATGACCGCGCCGATCTGCCAGGGCACGAATTCGTTGCGGCCATAGCCGAGCAGCTCGGATTTCGAGGGCTTGCCGGAGGAAATGGCAAGGATCGTCTCGAAGATCTCGCGGCCCTTTTCCTCCAGCGGCACGCCGTCGATGATGTCGCCGCAGTTGATGTCCATGTCTTCCGTCATGCGGGCGTAGAGCTCGCTGTTGGTGGCGAGCTTGATCGAGGGAACGGGCTTGCAGCCGTAGGCCGAGCCGCGGCCCGTGGTGAAGCAGAGCACGTTCGCCCCGCCGGCCACCTGGCCCGTCGCCGCCACCGGGTCGTAGCCGGGCGTATCCATGTAGACGAAGCCCTTGCAGTCGATGCGCTCGGCATAGCGGTAGACGCCGCGCAGCGTGGAGGTGCCGCCCTTGGCGACGGCGCCCAGCGATTTTTCGAGGATGGTGGTGAGGCCGCCGGCCTTGTTGCCGGGGGAAGGGTTGTTGTTCATTTCGCCGCCGTTGCGGCTGGTGTAGTCCTCCCACCAGTGGATGAGGTCGACGATCTTCTGACCCACTTCCACGCTTTCGGCGCGGCGGGTGAGCAGGTGCTCGGCGCCGTAGATCTCCGGCGTCTCGGAAAGGATCGCCGTGCCGCCCTGGCGCACCAGCATGTCGGCGGCAAAGCCGAGCGCGGGGTTGGCCGTCAGCCCCGAATAGCCGTCCGAGCCGCCGCATTGCAGGGCGAGCGTCAGTTCCGAGGCGGAGATGGGCTCGCGCTTCGACCGCGCGGCGAAGGGCAGCATCTCGCGGATGCGCGCCACGCCCGCCTCGACCGCCTTGCGCGTGCCGCCGATCTCCTGGATCGTCAGCGACTGGAAGTGATCGCCCTCGGCGATGCCGTAGGTCTCCTTCATGCGCGGGATCTGGAAGACCTCGCAGCCGAGGCCGATCAGGAGCACGGCGGCGAAGTTCGGGTGGCTGGCATAGCCCCATTGCGTGCGTGAGAGCACGTCGAAGGCCTCGCCCCGCCCGGCCATGCCGCAGCCCTGTCCATGCGGCAGCGGCACGACGCCGTCGATGCCGGGATAATCGGCGAGGATGCCGGAGCGGTTGATCTCGTCGGCGACATAGTCGACGGCGGTGGCGGAACAGTTCACCGAGGAGAGGATGCCGATATAGTTGCGCGTGCCGGCGCGTCCGTCGGCGCGGCGATAGCCTTCGAAGAAGGCGGGCACCTCGCCGGGGCGCGGGCCTTCCGGCGGCCGGGCCTCGCTCGCGAAGGCGTAATCGCGGTCGAAGTCATCGCCCATGGTGACGTTCTTCTCGTGCACCCAGTCGCCGGGCTCGATATCGGTGCTGGCGAAGCCGATCACCTGGCCGAACTTGCGGATCGGCTCGCCCTTGGGAATGAAGCGGCTCGCCGTCTTGTGGCCGCGCGGCACGCGGGCGCGGGTGACGATCTCGCCCTCCACGGCGCTTCCGGCCGGCAGGTCGGCGATCGCCACGACGATATTGTCCTCGGGGTTGAGACGCAGCGTCTTCTTCGCGTTCATGGCTTCAGACCTCCAGGATCGCCTTGATCACGCCCGCTTCGGGGCGGGCCCATTCCACCAGCAATGCGGCGCCGTCTTCAAGACGTCCGCGGTGGGTGTTGAGTGCGCGGGTCGGCACCTTGCCGGCCTCGATCTGCCGCACCACCTCCGCGAAATCGTCAGGCTGGGCGTTGCGGCTGGCGAAAAGCGTCGCTTCGCGCTTGTGGAATTCCGGGTCGGAGAAGGTGATGTCCTGCCGCACGACGGAGAGCAGCACATAGCGCGCACCGTGGGCGAGGAAGCCGAAGCCGCGCTCGATGGGGCCGGCATTGCCGGTGGCGTCGATCACCACGTCGAAGCCGTCGCCGCCGGTGAGGCGGTTCACCTCCGCCTCGGCGGAAGCGTCTGCCAGCAGCGTGGCGTCCGCGCCGAGCCGGTCGGCGGCGAAGGCGAGGCGGTCGGTGCGCGTGTCCATGACGGCGACGTTCGCCCCACGTGCCTTGGCGAAGATGATCGCGGACATGCCGATGGGACCGGCGCCGGTGACGAGCACGCGGTCGGCGGCCGTGATGCCGCCGCGCTTGACGCCGTGCGCGCCGATGGCGAGGAACTCGATCATCGCCGCGTCTTCCAGCGCGATGTTGCCGGTCGGCACGACATTGCTTTCGGGGACAGAGACATAGTCGGCCATGCCGCCGTCGCAGTGCACGCCGAGCACGCGGATCGACTGGCAGGCATTGGTCAGGCCCTTGCGGCAGGCATGGCACGTTCCGCAGGAGAGATAGGGGACGATATAGACGGGCTCGCCCGCCTTGAGGCGGCTGCCTTCCGGCGCCTCCTCGACCGTGCCGGAAAGCTCGTGGCCCATGACGCGCGGATATTCCAGGAAGGGGTGCTTGCCGGCGAAGATGTGGAAGTCCGTGCCGCAGATGCCGACATGGCGGATGCGCACGAGAACCTCGCCCTCGCCGCGCGCGGGCGCCGGGAGGGAGACGAGCGAGAGGCGGCCGGGTTCTTCGCAGAGAAGCGCTTTCATGGGTCCTGTCCTTGAGGCAATGAGGGCGGCCGCGCATCGGCCGTTCCGGTATGTCGATAAGGCCCCTCATCCCCTGCCGCGACCTTCTGCCCGCACGCGGGGAGGAGAGAAGGTCACGGCAGCGGGATGAAAGGCATTGCGGGGCGGCCCGCACAGCCGCCCCGCCCGTTTATCAGGGCTTCGGCATTTCGGCCGGCAGGTCGACGTTGTTGTACTTCTTGTAGATCGCGTTCAGCTTGCCGTTGGCAAGGTCCGTCTTGACCCAGTCGTTGATGGCCGCCTTCAGGGCGTCCTCGCCCTTGCGCAGGCCGACGGCGTAGGGGTTGACCTTGAGTACGAACTTGACCTCCAGCGGGTCGTTCGTGCGGCGTTCGTTGACGGCGTTCATGATCTGCGGGGCGGAGATCATGATGTTGTTCTGGCCGGAGACGAGGGCGGTCACGAGCGTCGCATCGTCGTCGTAGCGCACGATGTTGGCGTCCTTCGCCTGGGTCGTGGCTTCCTTGTCGTTGGTGGTGCCGCGGGTGGTGGCGACGTCCTTGCCCTTCAAGTCCTCGACGCTCTTGATGTCGACGTCCTTCGGCGCGGCGGCGATGACCTGGATGACGCCGTGTGGGTCGGCGAAGTCGATGACCTGCTTGCGCTCCTCGCTGATGGAGAGCGAGGCGACGACGACGTCGGCCTTGTTGGTGAGCAGGAACGGGATGCGGTTCGGGCTCGTCACCTCGACGATCTCGAGCTTGACGCCGAGATGGTCGGCGAGGAGCTTTGCGCTTTCCACTTCCGAGCCGGTCGGCTGCATGTTGGCGTCCTGCATGCCGAAGGGCGGCGAGCCGAGGTCGATGGCCGCGCGCAGCGTGCCGCGGGCCTTGATGTCGTCGAGCGTGTCGGCGACGGCGAGCGCCGGGACGGCTGCGAAGACGGCAAGCGCCAGGGCGCTGGTCATCAGGGTTCTGCGTTTCATGTCTATCTCCTCCTTGAGATGTTGCGATGGGTCAAAGGTCGTTGCTCAGGAACTCGGTGAGCTCCTTCGTCTGCGGGTTGGCGAGCATCGCGCCGGGGCCGGTCTCCCAGACTTTGCCCTGGTGCATGAAGATCACCTTGCTGGCGACCTTGCGGGCGAAGGCCATTTCGTGGGTCACGAGGATCATGCTCATGCCGCCGCGGGCGAGGTCCTCCATGACGCGCAGCACCTCGCCGGTCAGCTGCGGGTCGAGCGCCGAGGTCACCTCGTCGAAGAGCATCAGCTTCGGCTGCATGGCGAGCGAGCGGGCGATGGCCACGCGCTGCTGCTGGCCGCCGGAAAGCTGCTCGGGGTAATTGTCGGCCTTTTCGGCAAGGCCGACCTTTGCCAGCACTTCCTCGGCGAGCCGGCGCGCCTCGGCCTTGCCCATGTCCTTCACGCAGGTCGGGGCGAGCATGATGTTCTGCGCCACCGTCAGGTGCGGGAAGAGGTTGTAGCTCTGGAAGACGATGCCGACATCGCGGCGAAGCGCCCGCCGGTCGAGTTCCGGGTCGTGGACCTTGTGGCCGCACACGACGATCTCGCCGCTGTCGATGGTCTCCAGCGCGTTGATGCAGCGCAGCGCCGTCGACTTGCCGGAGCCCGATGCGCCGATCACCGCGACCACCTCGCCGGCGGGGACGTCGAAGCTGACCCCCTTGAGGACCTGCAGGGCCCCGAAGCTCTTGTGCACATTGCTGAGGCTAACGACGGCCGGCATTGAGTTTCCTTTCCAGGCTGCGGCTCCAGGCCGAGAGGGGGTAGCAGATGACGAAGTAGAAGGCGGCGACGACGATGAAGACCGTGAAGGGCTCGAAGATCGTGTTGTTGACCAGCTTGCCGGCCTGGGCGAGCTCGACGAAGCCGACGACCGAGGCGAGCGAGGTGTTCTTGACGATCTGCACGAGGAAGCCGACCGTCGGGGCCGTCGCGATGCGCATGGCCTGCGGCAGGATCACCCGCACCATGCGCTGCCAGCGGGTGAGCGCCAGGCATTCGGCCGCCTCCCACTGGGTCTTCGGCACGGATTCGAGGCACCCGCGCCAGATTTCCGCGAGGAAGGCGGAGGAATAGATGACGAGGCCGAGGCCGGCGGCGACGATGGCCGGCAGGCTGTCGAAGCCGACGACGGCAAGGCCGAAATAGAAGAGGAACAGCGTGACGAGCAGCGGCGTGCCCTGCACGATCTGGATATAGGTGCTGGCGCAGCGCCGCACGAACGGCACCGGCGAGATGCGGGCGAGCGCCAGCGCGAAGCCGAGGATGGAGCCGCCGACGAAGGCGATGGCCGAGAGGCCGACGGTCCAGAGCGCGCCGGTGGCGATGAACTCGATATGGACGGGTGTGAGCGACATGTCCGGTTCCCCCTCAGATGGCCGTGCCGAGCTTGCGCCGGCGCGGGAAGATGACGAGGGCGAAGAGGGCGAAGGCGAGCCGCACCACGAAGGACAGGATGATGTAGAGCACCCCGGTGACGATATAGGTCTCGAAGGAGCGGAACGTGTCCGACTGGATGCGGTTGGCCACGGCCGTCAGTTCCTCGGCGGAAATCTGCGAGGTGATCGAGGAGGCGAGCATCAGGAGCACGTACTGGCTGGTGAGCGCCGGATAGACGCGCTCGATGGCCGGGCGGACGATGACGTGCCAGTAGGTCTGGGTGCGCGTCAGGCCGAGACATTCGGCCGCTTCCAGTTGCGACTTGTGGATCGATTCGAGGCCGGCGCGCACGATCTCGCAGGTATAGGCCCCGACATTGACGACGAGGGCCGCGACGGCGGCGGTGTTCGCCGTCACCTTCAGCCCCAGCGAGGCGAAGCCGAAATAGACGAGGAAGATCTGCACGAGCAGCGGCGTGTTGCGGATCATCTCGACATAGATCGCCACCACCGTCTTCAGCCAGCGGGGACCGTCCGCCCGCGCGACGGCGCAGAGCGTGCCGACGACGAAGCCGAAGATCGTGGCGAGCACCGAGAGCTTCAGCGTGAGCCAGACGCCTTCCAGGAAGAGCGGCCAGTAAGGCAGGAGGGCGGAAAAATCGAACTGGTAGGTCATGCCGTCGCCCTCTGCCCGGAAACGATGGAGGAAAGGGCGGGGGCGGGCGTGCCGGCCCAGTCGAGGAATGCGGCGATGCGCCGCTCGACCTTCAGTGCATGGTTGCCGGCGATGTCGGCGATGCGGTGGTCGAGATAGGAGTTGCGGAAGCGGTCCATGGTGGTGACGACATAGGCGCGCGCCGCGTCCTCCATGCCGTGTGCGGCAAAGCCGGGCAGGACCTCGTCGGCATAGATCGCGGCAAGGCGCGCGGCGACGGCGGGGTCCGCGAGGATTTCCCGCACCGTCTCGCCTTCCGGCCGGCCCTCGCGCTGCCAGATATCGGCAAGCACGGTATGGCCGAGGTTGAGGATGTGCAGCTTCAGCCGCTCGAAGGGTTCGAGATCGTCCGTCAGGACGATGGAGGGGTGCTCGCAGGGCAGGCGCAGGCCCGGCGCGCGCTCGATCGCCCAGAGCGCATAGGGTTCGGCGACGGCCCCGGCCGGCTCCAGCGGCGCGGAGACGATGCGGTCGACCAGCGTGTTGGCGAAGAGCACGTCCTTGTCGAGATAGCGGAGGAATTCCGCGGAGGCGCCGGCCGTCACCGCGAGGTCGCGGACGATGGCTTTGAGCACCGGGCCGTTACGGTTGACGAGTTCGCAGGGCAGTACCGTCAGCGGCCGTCCGCCGCGCTGCCAGCGGGCGTGGAGAAGCTGGAGGAGCTTGCCGGGGAAGGAGGCGAGGGGGGCGTCGAGCGCAATACCCCCGGCGACCTCGTGCGGGTCGGCCGCATAGCCGGCATCGCCCGTGTTGGAGAGGATGAAGTCCGCCTCGTTCGCGAAGAGGTCGACGACCTCGGCCCAGTCGCGGCTCGTCGAGAGGCCGCGCGAAACGCTTCTTACTGCCACGCGGCGCTCGACCGACGCGCCGTTCTCAAGGCCGCGGATGATGACCGGGAAACCGGCGGGATCGGCAAAGGCGGCAAGCCGCCCGGCCCGCTCGGCCGCGCCCGAGGTCTGGACGATGACGACCGGGGGCACGTCCTGGCCGGCCTCGCGCGCCTCGTGCAGGAAGAGGTCCGCATGGGCCTGGAGGAAGCGGCTCGTCCCGAACTGAAGGATAAGCCCCGTCATATGCCGGCCACCGGGCGTAGGCCGATGACGGATGCAGGACAGGAATGGGTGCAAGGACGCCTGACGCGCCCGCCGACCGTTTGCATGAACTCCTCCTCCACACATCAGGATTGTTCTTTATGAATAAAAGACATTTGCTTGACAGGCAATCTGTTTTTTATATAAAAAAACCACATTAAAAAACAGCGTGGCCGGAGGGGCGCCATGAAGACGAATACGCTCTACAAACGGACCTTCAACCAGTGCCTCGATCTTCTGGCGAAAAGCGCGCCGGGCGCGGTGCTCGCGTCGGAGCCGGCGCTGGCAAGCGAGCTCAGGGTCAGCCGCACGACGCTGCGTGCCGTGCTGGCGGAACTTGCGGGCGCCGGCATCGTCGCGTTGGAGGGGCGCTCGAAGGTGCTGCTGCGCCTGCCGCGCCCCGAGGACTATCTTGCGGGCACCGATCTGGAGCCGCTCGCCGACATGGTGGAGCGCAAGTTCATGACCTGGATGGTGGGCCCCGAATGCAGCCCCGGCCAGAGCATCAATGCGCTGGACCTTGCCCGCCAGTTCGGCGTCTCCACCTCGGCGATCCGCGAATGCCTCAGCACGTTCAGCCATTTCGGCCTCCTGGAGCGGCAGAGCAACGGGCGCTGGCGGGCCCTCGGCCTGACGGTCGATTTCGTGGCCGAGCTGTTCGACATGCGCGAGTTCATGGAATTCCGCGCCATGGAGCGCTTCGTGGCGCTGCCGTCCGATCATGCCGGGTGGCGCACGCTGGCGGCACTGGAGCAGGAGCACCGCGACATGCTGGCGAATATCGACCGGCGCTACCGCGATTTCTCCGATCTCGACCACCGTTTCCACCGGCTGGTCAACGGCACGGCGCCCAACCGCTTCTTCATCAACATCCAGGGCGTGATGTCGGTGATCTTCCACTATCACTATCAATGGAACAAGAAGGACGAGCGGGAGCGCAACCAGGTCGCGGTGGAGGAGCACCTGGCCTATATCGCCGCCCTGCAGAGTGGCGACCTGCAGCGGGCGCGCCATGCCTGCGGCGTGCATCTGACGACCGCCCGCTCGACCCTCCTCGCCTCGATCGAGATCGCCTCCGTCTGATCGCCCGGCCGGCCGGCGGCAGCAGCCTGCCGCCGGCAACGGCGCGAAGGCTGGTCAGCGGACCGTGACGGTGATGCAGCCGGACAGGGTCTGTCCCTTCACCTTCGGCGACCTGTTCTTCGTGCAGAACCTGTCCTTGCCCTTGAAGCCGGGATCGGGCGTGTAGATCAGGCCTTGCCCCGCCACCACGGAAACCTTGCCGTTCTTCGGCTTGCGGGTCAGCGTGACGTTCGTGGCGGCAATGCGGGTCTTCTTCACGTCGTTGATGAAGCCCGGAAAGCTGATCTTGCAGCCCTTGTCGCGGGTGGTCATCGCGAACTGGCCGGCTCCGTTGCCGCTGCCCCATCCGCGGCCGTTGGTCCCGGTGCAGGCCGCATAAGCGGACGAGACAGAAAAACATCCGATGAAAAAGGTCGTCACGAAGGTCATCGTAAAGGCGCGCATGTCGTTTACTCCCGTATTGGTTTTCCTGAGGGCGATTCACCAGTCGAGCGGGGCGCCTCCGCATGCTTCCAGTGCCCGAAGAGAAGCATAATTCTCGCGGCTGACTACCGGAAAATCGGACAATCTCAGGAAAAACCGGAAAAACGGCGGGTAAAACAGGTTCAACTTTCGCGGCGCCTCGCTAGAATATCGGCAGGCAAAGGAAGGAACTTTCGGTTGGCGCCCGAGGACGATTGGGATCGGTTCGACGACTGGCACCGGCTGCTCGACAGGGTGTGCCGCCTGCGCGGATATGCCTCGAATGCCGGGCTGGCGAGCGAACTGTGCCGGAAGACGGGCCGTTCCGCGGAAAGGGACTTCCAGGCGGCCGAGAAGAACCTGCGCGACTGGCGCCTCGGCCGGCGCGTTCCCCTGCGGCGCAATGCCGTCGTTCTTGCCCGGCTGCTCGACGTCGATTCCGATCCTGCCTTGAAGAGGCGATGGGACGAGACTTACCGCGCCGTGCTGGAGGGCGGGGTGTCCGGCCGGCCGGCCCGGCCGGCTTGCGGCACGCCTTCCGGCCGCCGCGCCATGACGTCGCGCACGGCCCTTCTCGTCTCGGCCGCCTTGCCGGTCGGGCTCCTGGCCGCGACCGAGCTGGCGCGGCTGGCCGCGCCCGGCGATACGCCGGTCGACAGGGCGGGACTTCCGACGGTCGCCTACAATGCCAGGGCCTTCCTGTCCGTGGGAACCGAAAAGCTCATCAACGGCGCGGTCGAGGGATGCGGCGGCGCGCCCGCGCGGTGGGCGGACATGGCTCTGCGCCTGCCGGCGAGCGAGACGGGCACCTTCGCCGACGGGGGCCTTGCCACGCAGATGATGAACGGCTGCGGGAAGGAGATGGTCGTCCGTGCCGTTAAGTTCATCGCCCTTCGTCCGGGCGTCGAGGAGCTGAAAGTGCTCGACGCCTATTTCAAGATCGAGGTGACGCCGTCCGGGGCCGTGCCCGACTAGCCTTTGAAGAGGATTGCCGTGGAAAGGGACCTGGAGAGAAGCGATACTTGGCATGAACTGTTCGACGCGCTTTGCGAGCGCAACGGCCTGTCCGACAACATGTCGCTGGCGGCGCGCTATTGCGAGATGACCAGCGGGCGGGGGCAAAAGCAGTTCGACACGGCCGTCCGCAACCTGAACAACTGGCGCTCGGGCCGCCATCTTCCCCGGCCGCGCAGCGCCCGGGTCCTGTCGCGGCTCCTCGGCGTGGAGAACGACCCCGGCCTGGCGGCGCAATGGAACGCCCTTTACGACCAGGCGCGCAATGCCTCCGACGGCCTTGCGGGCGAACCTGCCGGAGTCGCCGCTTTTCCCGCTTCGGGCGGAAACCGCATGAGGATCGACGGGCGGCTGATCCTGACGGTTCTGGCGGGTTCCGGGCTTTTCGCGATGGGGCTGGCCACGGGCCTTGCCTGGGACACGCAATGGCGGCCCTGGCGAACGGCGGTCGACGACGCCCCGCTCATCACCTATCTGCCCGAAGTCCGCCTCGTGGTCGGCCAGAGCCGCATCATTCACGGCGGGCGCGGCGACTGCGGAAGGCTGCCGCGCGAATGGCGCGATGTCTGGGGCAATCTTCCCTCCTCGCGGATCGGCGAATTTTCCGATGCCGGCGTGGTCCGGCGCTATTCGATGTTCTGCAAGGGCGTCACCCCCGCACGCGGCATCCGCTTCACCGCGAAGGCGCCCGGCACGGAAGAAATGTACGTGACCGGGGACTATATGAAGATAACGGTCGTCGACGAGGCGTCGCTGACGGCCGCGAGCGGGGATGCCGGCCCGTCCGATCGCTAGCCGGGCATCGGGGCAGGCCCCTTGCTAGGCGTAGCGGGCGACGGCAAGGTCCGTCGCGTCGATCTCGGGCTTGCGGCCGGAGACGAGGTCGGCGATGAGGCGGGCCGAACCCGAGCTCATCGTCCAGCCGAGCGTGCCGTGGCCGGTGTTGAGGAAGAGGCCGGCGATCTTCGTCGGGCCGATGACCGGCGTTCCGTCCGGCGTCATCGGGCGAAGGCCCGACCAGAAGCTCGCCTTCGAGATGTCGCCGCCGGGAAAGAGGTCCGTGACCGAATGCTGGAGCGTCAGGCGGCGCGGCTCGCCGAGGTCGTTGGTATAGCCGGAGATTTCCGCCATGCCGCCGACGCGGATGCGGTTTCCGAGCCGTGTGATGGCGATCTTGTAGGTTTCGTCCATCACGGTCGATTCCGGTGCGCGCGAAGCGTCGGTGATCGGGATGGTCAGCGAATAGCCCTTGACCGGATAGACCGGCAGGCGGATGCCGTGCGGGCGCACTAGGAGCGGTGAGAAGCTGCCGAGCGCGACGACCACCGCATCGGCCTCGATCCTGCCATGCGCGGTGACGACGCCGGTGATACGCCCGCCGTCCACATCGAGCCCGCGGATGATGCTGCCGTAGTGGAAGGCGACGCCGAGCGCCTCGGCCTTTGCCGCCAGCGCGCCGGCGAACTTGAAGCAGTCGCCGGTCTCGTCCTTCGGCGTCAGCAGGCCGCCGACGATCTTTTCGCGCACATGCGCGAGCGCCGGTTCGACGCGGATGCAGCCGTCCGGATCGAGCACTTCAAAGGGAATGCCGTCGGCGGCGAGCGCCTTGACGTCCTTGGCCGAGGCGTCGAGCTGGGCATGCGTGCGGAAGAGCTGCAGCGTGCCCTGCTTGCGTTCGTCATAGGCAATGCCGGTTTCCTCGCGCAGCGCGGCGAGCGAGATGCGGCTGTAGTCGGCGAGGCGCAGCATGCGGCTCTTGTTGAGCGCGTAGCGGGCGGAGGTGCAGTTCCTCAGCATCTGCGCCATCCAGGACAGCATGGCCATGTCGACCTTCGGGCGCAGGATCAGCGGCGCGTGCTGCATGAACAGCCATTTCAGCGCCTTCATGGGGATGCCGGGCGCGGCCCAGGGCGAACAGTAGCCGAAGGAGACTTCGCCCGCATTGGCGAAGCTCGTCTCCAGCGCTGGCCCCGGCTGGCGGTCGACGACCGTGACTTCGTGGCCGGCCCTGGCAAGCTGGTAGGCCGAGGTGACGCCGACGATGCCGGCGCCGAGAACGATGACTTTCATGATGCCCTCGCAAGGAGAAGAAACCGGATCGGAGGCGCGGCCCTTTCGCCTGGCGGATGCCTGTGCATGGCGCTTTCCGTCGAGGCCCCTCCCATGGCGCAAGGATATTGCAACGATTGTGAAATTACCGATGAAAGAGCGCTTGATTGTTGTGCATGACCATGATTTTTGAAAGAAACGGCGAACGGTTGGAAGGATATGCAATGACGGCACTGGATGCGATCGACCGCAATATCCTCAGGCTGCTCCGGCTCGATGCGCGCATGAGCAATGCCGGCCTTGCGGCCGAGGTCGGCCTTTCGCCGTCCGCCTGCCTGCGGCGGATCAGGCTGATGGAGAAGGCCGGCGTCATTCGCGGCTATACGGCGCTGGTGGACGCCGCCAATGCGGAGGCGAACATCGCCGTCATCATCAACATCACGCTGGAGCGGCAGACGGAAGACCATCTCGACCGCTTCGAGGCGGCGGTGCGCAAGCACCCGGAAATCCGCGAATGCTTCCTGATGACGGGCGGCTCGGATTACCTGCTGCGCGTCGAGGTCGCCAATGCCGGCGAGTTCGAGCGCATCCACAAGGAAATCCTCTCCGCCATGCCGGGGGTCTCGCGCATTCATTCGAGCTTTGCGATCCGCAACGTGCTCGCCACGCGTCCGGGGCGAGGGGGGCGGCGCTGAGAGGTCTTTCCCGCTTTTGCAAGCGGCGGCGGCTCCCTCCAGTTTCCGTTAACGACTTGCCGTTAGGTTTTCCGTTACGCCGGCCGTGCCTTTTTGCCCGCACGCGTCCCGATCGTCGATTCCAGAAGTAAAGCATAATGCACAAAGACGTTTTCCCCCGGGCGGAGCCGGCCGTCTTCGATTCGCTTGCCGGCCTGTTCACCCCCGTTCCGGAGGGGTGCGGCAGGCGCGGGCTCGCCGTGCTCTTCGTCAGCCCGTGGGGCATGGAAGAGCTGTGCATGCGCCGCTACTACCGCATCCTGGCCGAAGACTTCGCCAGACGGGGGATCGCCAGCCTGCGCTTCGACCTGCCGGGCACCGTCAACGCGCTGGATGCCCCGCCCGAAAATGCCGGGCTGAAAGGGTGGCGCGCGGCTTTGCAGTCCGCCGTGCGCGAGCTGCGGGCGCTTGCCGGCACGGACAATATCGTTCTTCTGGGGCAGGGGCTCGGCGGCAGCCTTGCCTTCCTCGAGGCGCCGGCCCTTTCCGGCCTTTCGGGGCTCATCCTCATGGCGCCGGTCATCAGGGGGCGGAGCTATCTGCGGGAGCTCTCGCTTCTGGCGACGTTCATCGACAATGAGATGGGTGTCGCAGAGGCGGTGCGCGACACCGCGCCCGGTAGCATCGCCGGCATGCGGATGCCGGCCGAAATCGCCGCCGAGGTGAAGGAGCTCAACCTGGAAAAGGCGCCGCTGCCCGATGCCGGGCTGCCCGTGCTCATGGTCGCGCGCTCGCCCGAGCGGGAAGGCGGACTGACAGCGGCGCTGGAAGCGGCCGGCAGCTCCGTGGAAACCGTGCCCTACGAAGGCTACGACCATGCCGTCAACAGCCCCCTGTCGCAGCGCATTCCGGCCGGCCTCGGCGACAGGCTCCTTGCCTGGCTGGAGCGGCTGGCGGCCTATGGCGGGGAGCCGGTGCGCTCCGGCCGGCCGGCGCGGGTGCCGCCCCTTGCCGGCGAGGCCTTCCGCGAAACGCCGGTGCGCTTCGGCGCGAACCACGATTTCTTCGGAACGCTGTGCGCGCCCGCCGGTGCCCCGGCAGGTGTCGCGGTGCTGATCCTGACGACCGGCTACGATCCGCGGTCTGGCTGGGCCCGCTCCGCCGTGGAGCTGGCGCGCCGCCTTGCCGCCGCCGGTGTCGCCTCGCTCCGGTTCGACAGCGCGGGCGTCGGAGACACCGCGCCGGTCGCGGGACGGCGCAGGCAGATCCTCTACGATCCGGTGCAGGGCGAGGACGTCGCCGTCGCCTTCGATTTCCTGCGCAGCATGGGCCTTGCGCGCAGGTACATGGTCATGGGGCGGTGCAGCGGGGCCTTCGTCGCCTTCCGCGCGGCCGTTTCCGACCCGCGCTGGGACGGATGCGTGGCCGTCAACCCGCCGTCGTTCCGCTGGCGCTTCGTCGGCCTGCCGCGCCGGCTTTCGGCCTATGGGCAAAGACTGAAGAACCCGGGCATCCTCGCAAGCCTTCTTGCCGGCGACGTCCATGTCCGCGCAGCCCTGCGGAACATCGCCGTGCGCCTCGTCGACCAGACGGCCGGCATGCTCGGCAAGGTGCTGCCGCCGGCCGTTCCGTTCGCCCATGGCAGCCGGGGCATCCGGGACGATTTCCGTCTGCTCGCCGCCCGCGGCACCAAAGTGGCGATCGTCTATTCGCAAGGCGACGAGGGCGAGGAGGATTTCCGCATCCATTTCGGCCCGGACGGGGCAGGGCTCGCCGGGTTTGCCACCGTCTCCCTCCATGGCCTCGCGCAGGCCGACCACAACGTGACGCCGCGCGCGGCCCGCGATGCGATGTTCCTTCTGGTGGAGCGCCAGGCGCTCGCGCTTGCCCCCTGAGCCCCCGGCCCGTCGAGGGGCCGCTTCAGGCTTCGGCGGGCAGGCGCAGCTTCATCCGGTTGCGGATGCCCGCCACGTTGAGCGCGAAGGCGGCCAGCGCGTAGAGTACCATGCCGGCAATGACGGGAAGCACGAGGTTGACGAGGCCGTCATTGGCGAAGTGGCGGTCGATCAGGTAGGTCGGCAGGGCCATGATCGCCGTCGCCGCGGCAACCCGCGCAATGCCGCGGATATCGAACGGCAGGCGATAGGCCCGGCGGGACAGCATGTAGCCCACGACCACGCCGGCGGCCTCGGAGATCAGCATCGCCCAGGCGGCGCCGATCACCTGGTAGCGCGGTATGAGGAGCGCCATGCAGGCGACGTTGCTGGCAAGGATCGTCACGCCCTGGATGCCCATGAGAACCGGCTTCTTGTTGAGCTGGAAGCTGACATGCACGAACTGGTACGAGACGGAGCGCAGCAGCCAGGCGAAGACGATGATCGGGATGAGCATGGAGGCGGCCTCGTGGAATTCCGGGCCGAGGATGAGGTTGGCGAGCTTGGCGGCGATGATCGCCATGCCGGCCGTTGCGGGCGCCAGCACGGCGAGCAGAAGCTCCATGCTGTCGGTCATGTGGCGGTCGAGCGCTTCGGGATTGCCCTGCGTCATCAGGCGGATGGCAATCGGCACGACGGCCGAGCCGATGGCGACGCCCGGAAAGAGGATGACCTGGCGCACGAGGTCGGCGGAGGCGCCGTAGACGCCGGCCGCGTGCTCGCCGAGATAGGCGCCGACGACCAGCCGGTCGAGCGTCGCGGCCAGCATGAACACGGCGCCCGAGATCGTCATGGGCAGGCCGAAATGCAGCATCTCCTTGAGGATCGACATGTCGAACGGATGCAGCGGGCGCTGCCAGAGCGGCCGCGCATAAAGCAGCATGGTGAGGATGTAGGACAGTGCGACGCTGAGCAGGAGGCCGCGCCCGCCGAGGTCGAGGGCGATCACCAGCACGCAGGCGATGGCCAGCGCGAGCGCGGCCCGCGCGATGGTCGACCACATGTAGAAGGAGGTCTGCTGGCGAGCGCGGAAGATCTCGAGATAGAATTCGAAGGAACCGATGGCAAAGCCGAGGACGATGGCCGGCAGGAGATATTCGGACGCGTCGGGCAGGAAGAATCGGGCGCCTTCCATGAAGACGGGGATCAGCACCATCAGCGCAAGCGAGGCATAGGCCGTGGTCAGCCTGAGGTCGAGCGCGCCTTCCTCCGCCGTGATGCGCACGACGGATGCCTTCACCCAGCCGAACAGCACGGTGGAAATCATGGCCGAGATGGAAAAGCCGATGATGTAGATGCCGTATTCATGCGGCGAGAGCACGCGCGTGAACAGCACGACGGAGGCGAAGCCGAACATCGCCGAGACCACATTCGCGGTCATATAGGAAGAAACTTGCCGGATCATCGGCCTTCTCTGCGCAAGGCATCATGCGTTGCGTGTGTTGTCGCTAGCCGTCTTGCCCTGTCGGCCGGTGGCGGCCGTTCATCGGCAACCTATTCTGGCTGTCACCATACAGGACAGTTCCGGCGCCTGCACGCGCGCAAGCGAGATTGCGTTAATGGATGCTTAACGAAAAAGCGGTTTTGTTAACAAGAGTTTGCACACTCTCGCGACCGATTCGGATACCAGCAAAATGTACGAGAGCAGGCCCGTCCACCCAACCCCGGTTGTCCGCACAGCCGGAGGCAAGGCTTCCGCTTCCGGCGGCGGCGTGACGGCGGCTGCGCGGGAGGGCGCGAAGGCGCGGCGGGCGGCATCGCCGGTCATCGACACGCGCGCCTGGCTGGAAAGCCGCGGCGTCCCTTCGCAAGAGCGCATCGACGTGCCGGCAGACCCGCCCCTCGAGCAGGATACCGTCGATACGGATGCGGAAAACAAGCTGGCGGCCCTTCGCGAAGCCCTGCGGATCGATCCCCTGCGCGTGCTTGCCTGGCTGCGCACGGGCTGGATCTGGATCGCGCTGCTGACCGTCCTCGGCGCCGTCGCCGGCTATGGCGTGGTCCTCGTCCTCAAGCCCCGCTACACGGCCTATATCGACCTTCTGGTCGACCCCGTGAACCTGAAGGTCGTCGACAACGACGTCTTTTCCGACAGCATGCAGCGCGACCGTCAGTTGCTCGACGTCGACAGCAAGCTGCGCATCATCTCCTCCGGCAACGTCCTCAGCCGCGTCGTCGCCGACCTGAAGCTGCAGGACGACCCGGAATTTGCGCCCGCATCCTCGAAAACGCCGGCGGAAGACGCGCTCGGCGCGCTCGAGAAGCGCATTTCCGCGCGCCGCGACGAGCGCTCGTTCATCGTCAACGTCGCGGCCTGGAGCCAGTCCCCGGAAAAATCCGTGGCGATTGCCGACGCGGTGGTGAAGGGGTTCAAGGAGGAGCTGGCCAAGGCGGAATCCGAAGGGGCCGGACGCGCCGCGAACACGCTGATCGCCCGTCTCGACGACCTGAAGAAGGAAGTCAGCAAGGCCGAGTCCGACGTCGAGGACTTCAAGCGCGAGCACGGCCTCCAGTCCATCTCGGGCGAGCTTGCCAGCACGCTGATGTCGCAGCAGACCAACACGCAGCTCGTCGCCGCCAGGGAGCGCCTCATCCAGGCGCAGACGCGCGTTGCCAAGCTGACGGCCGCCGACGCGATGAGCCAGTTCGGCGCCGACAGCCTGCAATCGGAGACGCTGACGGCGCTGCGCACGCAATATTCCACGCTCAAGCAGCGCGTGACGGCGCAAGCGGCCGTGCTCGGCCCCCGCCATCCCTCGATCGTCGCGCTCAATCCGCAGATCAAGGCGCTGGAGCAGCAGATCCGCGCCGAGACGGGCCGTATGGTCGAGGCGGCGAAGATCGAGCAGGCCCAGGCGCAGACCGCGCTCGACGCGCTCACCTCGCAGGCCGAGCAGATGCGCACCTCGGTCTTCGAGGACAAGACGGCGCAGATCCACCTGCGCGAGCTGGAGCGCGAGGCGCGCGCCAAGGCCGCCGTCTACGAGGCCTTCATGGCCCGTGCGGGCGAGGCGGCCGAGCGCCAGCAGATCGACACGACGAACATCCGCATCGTCTCGCCTGCCGTGGTGCCTGCGTCCCGCAGCTTCCCGCCGCGCGGCTATGTCCTTGCCGCAGCCGGCGGAATGGCCGGTTTCGCCTTCGGCCTTGCGCTCGCCGCCGCGCTCGGCCTCTGGCGGGACTACCGCCGCTTTGCCGCCGGCCGGAGCTAGCCGGTGCGCGCGGCGGGCGGGGAGGCGGACGAAGACCGGAGCGGCCGGTTCTCTTCCGTGCTGTTCGTCATCGTCTTCTGCTATTTCTGGATCGGCATCTCGCCCTTTCCGAGTGCGAACGATCCTGACCTGCTGAAGGCCTATGGCAATACGTCGAACCTCATCAACCAGCTCATCGTCGTCGCCATGTCCTTCGTCGTGCTGGTGGCCTTTCTCCAGCATCCGGCGCGCCACCTCGTGCTGCGCGCCTATGTCCCGCTTCTCGTCATCTTCCTCTGGCTGCTCGTGACGGCGGGCTTTTCCGATTCGCCGGCAACGGCCCTGCGCCGTATCGTCTATGCGGGGCTGGTGTGCATGTGCTCCAGCGCCGTCCTGCTCCTGCCGCGCAACAGCACGCATTTCGCACGCATGATGGGGTGGTGCATGCTGTTTGCCGTGTGCCTCTCGCTGGCCGGCGTCGTTCTTTTGCCGCAGCGGGCCATCCACCAGGCGAGCGACGCGCTGGAGCAGATGCTCGCCGGCGACTGGCGCGGGCATTTCGGCCACAAGAACGTCGCGGCCGCGGCCATGGTCTATGCCGTGTTCTTCGGCCTTTACGTCGCAAGAAGCGGCTTCTTCAAGCTCGGTGCGCTGCTTTCCGTCTGCGCCGCCGTCTTCCTCCTCAATTCGGGCGGCAAGACATCCGCCGCCATGCTGCCCGCCGTGCTCGTCGCGGCCTGGTTCTTCGAGCGGATCGGCCCCTTGCGCATCGTGGTGGTGGCCGGCGGGCTCATCGTCATGAACACCATTCTCATGTCTGCGGCGGTCTCCCCGTCGATCCAGGCGCTGCTGACCTCGATGGGCATCGATCCCACCTTCACCGACCGCGCCTCGATCTGGGAGCTCGCCCTTTCGGCGGTCGCCAGCCGGCCGTTCACCGGCTACGGCCTGCAATCCTTCTGGCAGACGGATGCGCTGGTCAACGGCGGCAAGGCGGCCAGCACCTGGGCGGTGACGGCCGCCAATGCGCATAACGGCTATCTCGACCAGTTGATCAACGGCGGCGTGCCGCTCCTGGTCCTGATGGTGATCTGGCTGGTCTTCCTGCCGTGCCACCATGCCTCCGTCGCGCTGCGCCGCGGGCACGACATGGCGCTGACGCGCCTGTTCATCCGCGTCTGGCTGTTCTCGCTGTTCTTCAGTTGCCTCGAGAATCCGTTCTTCTCCAACAACGGGCCGATCTGGTTCACGATGCTGCTTTCCGTCTTCGGCCTGCGCCTGCAGGCCTATGCCAATCTCGTCAAGACGCCCGAGGCCAGGCCGGCGCCCGTGGCGCGGGGCCGGCTGGTGGCGGCTTGACCTTGCAGCAGCAGGCGATTTAAGCGATGCCGGAACGGACGGCCGCAGGACAGGGAACGATCATGGCCTCGAACGGGGTTTCGCTGGAAAAGACCGAGGGACGCATAGAGGCCGTCGTCTGCATTCCGACCTTCCGCCGGCCGGACTGGCTGGAGCGCACGATCCGCTCCGTGCTCGCGCAGGAAACGCCGTTCGGTTTTGCCGTGGTCGTCGTCGACAACGACGGTGCCGATCCGGCCGGCGCAGCGCGCGCGCGCGCGCTCCTTGCCGAAGGCGGCGTTGCCCATCGCGTCTTCGTCGAAACGCAGCAGGGCAATTGCCACGCCATCAACCGCGCCTTCACCGAGGCGCTTGCCGCCTATCCGCAGGCGGAGTTCTTCCTGATGATCGACGACGACGAGGAGGCGATGCCCGGCTGGCTCGCGGCCATCGTCGGCCTTGCCGTGCGCGAGGATGCCGATGTCGTCGGCGGCCCCGTCAATCGCCGCTTCGAGGCGCCGCCCGCGGGGGCGGCCGCGCGCCATCCGCTCTTCATCTCCATCGACGGAGCAACACGGCCGGTCGACCAGATCCATGGGTCCGGCAATTGCCTGATGCGGCGGCGCGTCTTCGAACGCCTGCCGTCCCCGCCCTTCGACGTGCGCTTCAACTTCCTCGGCGGCGGCGACATGGAATTCTTCACCCGCTGCCGGCTCGCCGGCTTCAGGACCTGGTGGTGCGAGGAGGCGGAAATCCACGAATTCGTGCCGGCCGAGCGCATCACGGCGCGCTTCCTGATGACGCGCTCGATCCGCACCGGCAGCATCAACTACGCCATCGACCGCCTGCACAAGCCGGCCGCCGCCGTCCTTGCCAAGAACGCCGCCAGCCTCGGCCTCGGCGTGCTGCGGGCGCTGTCCGTTCTGGTGCGTACGCGCTCGCCGCTTCTGGCGAGCCATCCCCTGCTGATGCCGGTGGGGCGGATCACGGCAAGCCTCGGTTTCCTGCCGAAGCCCTATAAATCGAAGGCTAGCCGCCCGCACCCCTGAGCATGACGCGGCGGATGACGTCGATGGGCGTGTGGGTGTGCGACTGGATGGTGATGGCGCTCTGCTGCGGCTCGAGGTCGGCGACGAAGCGGGCAAGCCCCTCCTCGTCCAGCGCGGGCCCGGCCCAATAGGTGAGGCACCGCGACTGCGCCGTGCGCGCGTGGCGGGCGGCAAGGGCGGGATCCGTCGCCACCGCCGCGCCGTAGATCAGATATTCGGAGAAGTGCCGCAGCCGGGCGAGCGCCCGCCACCAGGGCATGCCGGCCGTCTTTTCGATGCGCTCGGCCATGGCCTGCGCGGCCGCGCGTTCCCACACGATCATCGGCCCGATGAAATCGTCGGCCGGCAGGGGCGGGGCCGGCAACCCGAGCAGGCGGTAGGCGTTCGCGTGCCAGACGACATGGCTCGACAGCTCGGCGCCGATCTTGCCCTCGTGCACGAAGTGCTCGACCTTCGGCTGCGCGGCCAGGCTTGCAAGGTCGAGCGGACGCACGAAGCAATTGTCCGAATCCACGCACATCACGCGCTCGCTCGGCTGGGCGATCGTCATGGCGATCTTGCGCAACTGCTGGAGGTGCCAGCCGTAGACCGGCAGGCCGAGGCCCGGCGCCCACCAGTAGCGGCGGCCGCGCCATGTGCCGGCCGGCCAGAGACGCGGAAGAAGCTCGGACGCCGCCACGATCCGGCGGCCCGGCCCGGCAAGCGGGGCGAAGAGCGCCCTGTCCTCGTCGCCGACCACGATGTAGTGCATGGCATGGCCGGTGACATGGCGATCCATGGATTCGCACATCAGGCGGCAGTTCTCGACATCGCGCGCATAGCTCGGCGTCACCACGGAAATCGTTGCGGCCACGGTGCGTCTCCCCGGCGTCTTTTTGATTGCGTTCAAGCGGACGTTAACGCCCCGCCTCTAAGTTGGCGTTAAATTTCATGCCCCTGCCGGAAGGTTTCGATGAAGAAGCGCTATCTCGTGTTCGTGTCCGACGCGGCAAGGACCTGCGGCGTGGAGGAGTTCACCCGCCAGCTTGCCCGGCGCTTCGGCGCGCGCGCGCGGGCGCAGGTCCTGAACGCGGACCTTGCCGGCCTTGCGCGGGCGCTGAAGGACACGGATGCGGTGGTCCTCAATTTCCCGGTCGTCGCCTGGAAGAGGAAGCTCGTCTCGCCGTTCCTCGCCGCGCTGCTTGCCCGGCTCTTCCGGCGGGAGGTGGTGGTCGTGCTGCATGAGTGGCAGGCGCTCGACTGGAAGCGCCGGCTCGTGCTGGCGCCGGTGGTGTTCCTCGCGGGCCGGGTCTGCTTTTCCGCGCCGGAGATCGCCGCCGAGTTCGCCGCAAGCCGGCTTTCGTCCGTCACGACGCGCGACCGCCGCATCGTGCCGATCCCGCCGAACCTCGTTCCTCCGCCGGTCCTGCAGCCGTCCGCCCACAGCCAGGCGCTGCGTGAGCAGCGCCGCAACGGCAGGCTGATCCTCGGTCAGTTCGGCTCGATCTATCCGAAGAAGCAGTCGACCGCCGTGCTGCATGTCGCCGCGCGGCTGATCGAGGAGGGCCATGACGTCGGCATCGTCTTCGCCGGCTCCTTCATCAAGGGCATGGACAATGTCGAGGAAGAGTTCTTCGGCCTTGCGCGCCGGCTCGGGGTGATGGACCGGCTGCTGGTGACCGGCTACATCGCCGGGGAGAGCGAGCTTTTCGCGATCTTCCGCGAAATCGACGTCTTCTGCTATCTCTTTCCCGAGGGCCTGACCTCCCGCCGGGGCAGCGTGCTTGCCGCCGCGCTCTTCGGCAAGCCGGTGGTGGTGAACGCACCGGAAAATGCCGGCGCCCTTGATCATCACGGCCTGTTCCGGCGGTTGCTCGCCACCGGCGCGCTGCGTCTCGTCGCCACCCATGCGGACATTCCGACGGTCGCGCAGGCTGTTCTGGATGCGCACAGGCAGGCGCCGGAGGTGCTGGATTTCCACGCCGAGATCGAGGGCGTCTGGCAGGCCATCGTCGAGACGGTCGACCGGCCCTAGCCGGTCTTTCCGAAACGCCTATCGCGAGTGGAACATGATCTGCCAGAGGGCGACCGGGTTGGTCTTGAGGTAGCGCACCAGCAGGCGGCGCGGTTCCAGGATGGTGCGGTAGAGCCATTCGAGGCCCATCTGCTGCATCCATTGCGGCGCGCGGCTGTTCTTGCCGGACAGGAAATCGAAGAGCCCGCCGGAGGTCTTGATCACGCCGACCCCGCGCAGCCGTTCCCGGTTGCGCGCGACGAAATGCTGTTCGAGCGGAACGCCGAAGCCGATCCATAGGATGTCGGGTTTGACCGCCGCGATCTGCGCGACGATCTCGGCCTCCGTCTCGGCGGGGAAATAGCCGTGATGCGCGCCGGCGAAGACGAGGCGCGGATAGGCCGCCTGCATGGCGGCGACGGCCCGCTCGTTCACCTCCGGCGCGCCGCCGAGAAAATAGAAGCTGACGCCGGCGGCCTCCGCCCTCTTGGCGACGTCGTGGACGAAGTCGGTGGTGGCGACGCGTTCCCGCAGCGCGGACCTGGAGAAGAGGCGCGAGAGAAACACCATCGGCATGCCGTCGGCATGGATCTCGTCGGCGGACAGGAGGAGGTTGCGAAAGGCGGCGTCGTGGCCGGCAAGGGCGATCACCTGGCCGTTCGCGGAGGTCGAATAGAAGGGAAGGCCATTCGTGCCGCGGGCGGCAAGCGCGATATCGATGAAGCGGCGGGCGGATTCGTCCCTGTCATGAAGGGTGATCGGCAGGCCACCGATTCGCGTGGTCGAATCCAGCCTGTCTTTCTCCTGCAATTCGGGATCATCCCTGAGCATCAAGTGCATCCTTGACCTTATATACCGCGGGCAGCACTGGCACATGGCCGAAAGTGAAGCAAGGGCGTTACACTGTTATCACTAACATGGTGTGAAGGCGCCGCCGGCCCGGAAACCGCGGAAAATCATGGCTTTGCCGGAGCGGGTGACGGCGCGCGCCGCCGCCCCGGCAACGTTTTGCCTATGCCGTGCCCGGCGTTTTCCGGCCGCGCGCGGCGCCTTTCCACCTTCCGGTAACCATATGTTCAACGGATCGTCGCACTGTCGCGCGCAGGAGGCCGGCAATGGCGAAAACGGCAAGCAGACGAAAGAAGCGGACGGGCGCGAAACGGGCGCCTGCGGCAAGACGCGGCGGCATGGCGCACTGGTATCTCATCGGTGCGGCGGTGGTCGGCGGCATTCTCTATATGGACAATGCGGGGACGGGGCCGGAACGAGGAGCCTCCGCGATCCGCACGGCCTCCATCGAGCGGAAGGACGCGAAGGCGGTCCTGCCGAAGCCGAGGGCGGCCGTCGAAAAGAAGGCCGAGCAGGCAATGCCCGCCGCCGAGAAGCTGCCGGCCTTTTCCGGCAAATGGTTCATCTGCACGACGCAGGCCGACTATTGCGTGGTCGACGGCAGCACCATCCTCTATGCCGGCCGCAAGGTGCGCCTTGCCGATATCGATACGCCCGAAATCGCCGGGGCGCGCTGCGATCAGGAGCGCTCGCGCGGGGGAGACGCGAAGCTGCGCCTGCGCGAAATCCTGAACGAGGGCGACGTCACGCTCGTGGCGGCAAAGGACGGCGCCGCCGGGCGGGTCGGGGCAGCGCCTCATCTGGTGCTTCGCGGCGGCCGGTCGATCGGCGGCAGGCTCGTGCAGGAAGGGCTGGCAAGGCCGTGGACAGGCCGTCACCAATCCTGGTGCGGCTGACGGGCGGGCCTTGCGCGCTCTGTTTCTTTCCGGCACAAGCCATGCGCAAGCCTGCGTCCCTATACTTTCCGTTAACCGGGATGGTGCCGGCCGAAAAGGGACAATGACATGTCGAACGACCTCGAGCGCTACAGCGATCCGGACAATGCCACGGTCGCGCTCTTCCTTCTGGAAAACGACGCCGACGAACTGACGGACATTCTGGTGGCCGCGCTGGACGAGGCGTTCCGTATCCTCGACGATGAGGCGTCGCCCGCGACGCTGCACTGAGGAAGCAAACGAAAGAGGGGCCTTATGGCCCCTCTCGCTTTTCAGGCTTTGTTTCCGTCAGCCGGCGGCGACCTGCTGGCGCTGCGTGCCGAGGCCGGCGATGGAGACCTCCATGCGGTCTCCGGCCTTCAGGTAGCGCGGCGGCTTCATGCCCATGCCGACGCCCGGCGGCGTGCCGGTGGTGATGACGTCGCCCGGCTCCAGCGCCATGAACTGCGAAATGTAATGCACGAGGAAGGGCACCTTGAAGACCATGGTGCTCGACGAGCCGTTCTGCACCAGTTCGCCGTTGACGCTGAGCGTCATGGCGAGATTGCCGGGGTCCACCTCGTCCGTCGTCACCAGCCAGGGGCCGATCGGGCCGAAGGTCGGGCATCCCTTGCCCTTGGTCCACTGGCCGCCGCGCTCGATCTGGTAGGCGCGCTCGGAAACGTCGTTGCACACGCAATAGCCCGCGACATAGTTCAGCGCATCGGCTTCCGAAACGTAGGAGGCACGCTCGCCGATGACGACGGCAAGCTCCACTTCCCAGTCGGTCTTTTCCGAGCCTCGGGGAATGAGGACCGTATCGTCCGGCCCGACGATGCAGGAGGGCGCCTTGTTGAAGAGCACGGGCTCGTCCGGCACGGCCATGCCGCTTTCGGCCGCATGGTCGGCATAGTTGAGGCCGACGGCGATGAAATTGCCGACCCGGCCGACGCAGGCGCCGAAACGGCTGCCTTCCGGAGCGAGCGGCAGGCTGTTCGGGTCGAGCGCCCGCAGCCGGGCGAGGCCCGCACGGCTGAGCACGTCGCCGGCAATGTCCGGCACCACGCCGGAAAGGTCGCGCACCTTGCCGTCCGCGTCGATCAAACCGGGCTTTTCCGCGCCCGCCGCGCCAAAGCGCACCAGCTTCATGTCATCCTCCTTGAATGATGATCCCGTCGATTTCGGTTGCGCCTACCTTCGCGCTCGTTTTACATGAAGTCAATGATTTTCGAAAATCTTCCAGAGTTTGCAAAATAGGTCCGGGCAGATGGAAGCAAAGCGGGCAGGCGGGCGCACCCTTGCGGGGGATGCCTACGAGGCGATCCGGCAGGCGATCCGCTCGGGAAGCGTCAAGCCGGGCGCGCGGCTGCGCTTTGCCGACCTCCAGGCACTATGCGGCATGAGCGTGACGCCGGTGCGCGAGGCGCTGGCCCGGCTGACGGCGGAAGGCTTCACGGTGCTGGACGACCACCGCGGCTACAGTGTCGCCAGCCTTTCGCTGGCGGAACTGCGCGATCTTACGGCGGCGCGCCAGCTCTGCGAGGGCGAGGCGCTGCGCCTGTCGGTGGAAAAGGGCGATGCGGACTGGGAGGCGCGGGTGATCGCCGCCCACCACCTGATGACCCGCATCCCGCAGGTGCGCGAGGATATTCCCTCGGCCATGCGCGAGGACTGGGAGGAGCGCCACGCCGCGTTCCATGCCGCGCTGGTCTCGGCCTGCGGCTCGCCCATCCTGCTGGAGATCTGCGAGAAGCTGTTCTCGCGCGCCGACCGCTATCGCCGCATGTCGACCAGCCTGTCTGCCGGGATGCGCGATGTGGACGGCGAGCATCGGCGGCTGATGGAGCTGGCGCTGGCGCGTGACGGGGAGGGCGCGGCCACGGCGCTGCGCGAGCACTACGGGCGGACCGCCGCCGCGCTCGAAGGCTTCCTCAAAGAATAAGGGCGCCTTTCCCTTTCAGGAAAAGCGCCCCCGGATTGCGTGTGACGTCGTGGCTTCCTACTTGCTGGCGACCGTTGCCGCGCCGATCTCCGCGCCGCCGCCGATCGCCACGTTGAGCGAGACATAGTCGCGGGCAAGCTGGCGGATCGCCGAGGCGAGCGACAGGCGGGCCGAAGCCACGTTGCGCTCGGCGTCGAGCACGTCGAGGATCGTGCTGGCGCCGCCGCGATAGCTTTCGCGGGCAAGGTTCAGCGTCTGCTCGTAGGAATTGACGACCTTGCGCAGGGCGGCGACCGTCTGGCCGTCGCGGATGAGCGCGGTCTGGGCGTTCTCCACTTCCTCGACCGCGTTCAGCACGGTGGACTTCCAGGTCAGGTACTGCTGCTCGGCTTCCGAGCGGGCGATCTTGACCTTGGCCTGCAGGGCGCCGCCGGAGAAGATCGGCAGCGTCAGCGAGGGGCCGAACGACCAGCTCGACAGGCTGCCCGTCACGGCGTTGAAGCTGCGCGAGGCGCCGATCGAGCCGCCGAGCTCGATGCTCGGATAGAGCTGCGCCTCGGCGACGCCGATCGCGGCCGTCGCCGCCTGCAGGCGCCGCTCCGCCGCCCGGATGTCGGGACGGTTGCGGATGAGATCGGCGGGAACGCCCGTGCGGGTGGCGTAGCGCGGCATCGGCTGCGCGGCACCCTTGATAAGGCTGGAGGTGATCGTGGCCGCCGGCACGCCGAGCAGCGTGGCGATGTGGTTGGCCGACTGGTGGAAGCCGGTTTCGAGCGCCGGCAGGTCGGCCAGCGTCTGGTTGACGAGGCCTTCGGTCTGCAGCACGTCGAGGCTGGAGGCGGCGCCCGCTTCCTTGATCTCGTTGGTGAGCTTGAGGGTCTCGCGGCGCGATTCGAGGTTCTTGCGGTTGAGCGCCAGCGCTTCCTGGTAGTAGCGGGCATTCACGTAGCTCGATACCAGATCGGAGAGATAGGCGAGGCGCGCGACGTTGACGTCGTCATAGGCTGCGTCGAGCGAGGCGCTCGCCGCTTCCTTCGACCGGCGATACTGACCGAAGAAGTCGAGCAGCCAGGAAACGCTTGCCCCGCCGGAAATCGACTTCGATTCGGAATGGTCCCGCCCGGTGCTGCGGCGCAGGTAGCTGCCGTCCTGGCCGCTGACCGTGCCGTCGGCCGAAGCGCCGATGCTCGGCAGCGCGCCCGCGCCGGCCACGACGACGTTCTGCTCGGCAGCGGTGATGCGCTCGAGTGCCTGCCGCACGGAGAGGTTTTCGGCCATGCCCTGGTTGACGAGGCCGTTGAGGCGCTTGTCGCGGAAGGATTCCCACCACGGATTGAGCGTCACGTTCTCGCCGCTCGTCGCCTTGCTTTCGGAGAACTTGGCCGGGAGGACGGTATCGGGCTTCTGGTAATCGGGACCGACGACGCACCCCGACAGGAGGAGCATGCTCAGAGGAAAAAGAGTCCTGGTGAAATTCATGGTCATACCCTGTCGGCCGTCATGGCGACCTTCTTAACTGAACGAAATTGCGATTCACTCTTTATTCATGTTTCAGGCGAAGATCGAGCCTTCTCCCAAAAAAAGAATGGTCCCACAGCGTTTTTCCCCTGCTTCGCTGGAAGGGTGTGTCCGCAGTGCAACTGGCGCCTTCCGCGCGGCTTTGCCGGAATGCGCGTCCTGTGCAAGCTATGCGGTTTTCGATGCGCCGCCAGGTTGCGCCACGCCAATTCCCCAGAAATTTCGTCATCGCGACATATTTTTCTGAGAAATGCTGCATCCGCGAAGATTATTTTGCGATTCGAATTGTCACACTAATCCGGCAGTAATTTTTTCCAAAAATCTGCCGATTCCATTGACAAGGAAAGGGGAGGCGCCTATGTGTTGGAGCATCGCATGAGGACCGCATGCGTTTTTTCCGGTCCGCCCCTGACGCGTCCTTTTCAAGCGTCGGCGCCAACAAGAGGGAGTGTGTCATGTTCGATCTCAACCGCATCGCCTCCACGGGTGTGGCGTGCTCCTGTCGTGAAACGATTACAGGGAAACGGCATACGGCTCTTCGCCGAATGTGATCTGAACTCCCCTCTTCGAATTAAGCACGAAACAGAATTGGCTGTGCCTTCGGGCCCGGCAGGAGTTGTTATGAAGAAGCAAGTCATCGAAATCGGCGGTGAGGCCGTCGGCGTCGTCGTTCCCGACGAGGACCGGCTGAAGTTCGTCGCTGTCAAGTATTCCGTATGGGACCTGGATTCCCAGCGCTTCTCCTCGGCGGACGAGGTGCGCGCCGCGATCCGCCGTCTCCTCAACGATCCGTCCGCGTCCACGCGGGCGATCTCCCCGGCGGTGATCGCCGCCGCCTGAACCGAATTCAAGACGAGCCGGCGGATTTGCCGGATGCTCCCGGCCTCGCCCCACGGCGGGGCCGGTTCCGTTTTGTGGACAGTCCATTCACCGGGCGCCGGCTGGCGCGGCATGCCAAATCCTGATTGGGTGCGGGCGAAAGGAGGTGCCCCATGACATCCGTTATCATGACGAGCGGCATCCACCACATCACCGCCATCACCCGGAAAATCCAGGCGAATGTCGATTTCTACGCCGGCTTCCTCGGCCTCCGGCTCGTCAAGCGCACGGCCGGCTACGAGGATGCCGACCAGCTCCATCTCTTCTATGGCGATGCGGCGGCAAGCCCCGGCTCGCTCGTCACGTTCCTGGCCTGGGAGGACGGTTCTCCCGGCCGGGTCGGCCTCGGCCAGCCGTCGGAGATCGCCTTTGCCATCCGGCCGGAGGCGATCGGCTTCTGGCTGACGCGCGCGCTGACGCACAACGTCGCGCTCACCGGCCCCGTGCAGGAATTCGGCGAGCCGGTGCTGCGCCTCAAGGATCCGGACGGCATCATCGTCAAGCTCGTCGGCGAGGTGGGCGTGGAAGGCCCGGCGCCCCATGTCACGAAGGAGATCGCGGCGGCGGAGGCCATCCAGCGCATTCGCGGCGCGACGATCCTTTCGGAAAAGCCGGCCGAGACGGCGGCGTTCATCGTCGGGCATTTCGGCTTCCGCACTGTCGCCGAGGCGAGCGGCATCGTCCGGCTGGCCGGCGGGGCGGGCGATGTGCTCGACATCCGCAATGCCAGCGGCTTCTGGACCGCCGCGCCCGGCACCGGCACGATCGACCATATCGCGCTGCGCGCGCCGGACCGGCCGGCGGTGGAAGCCGCCGCCGAACGGCTCGAAAGGGAAGGGGCGGGCGACACCAACATGCACGACCGCACCTATTTCTACTCGCTCTATGTCCGCGAACCCGGCGGATCGCTCGTCGAATATGCGACGGACGGCCCCGGCATGACGGTCGACGAGCCGCTGGAGACGCTCGGCACGAGGCTGTTCGTCCCGAAGCATTTCCGTGCCGACCCGGATGACGTCCGGGCCCGGCTTCCGCAATTTTCCCTGCCCGGAGACGAAAGAATGTCCGAACGCGACCTGCCCTTCATCCATCGGGTGCATCGCCCGGAAACACCGGACGGCACCGCCGTCGTGCTGCTGCACGGCACCGGCGGCAACGAGACGAGCCTCCTGCCCTTCGGCGCGCGCCTTGCGCCGAATGCCGTGCTGCTCTCGCCCCGCGGGCGCAGCAGCGACGAGGGCTATCCGCGCTTCTTCCGGCGCCTTACCGCCGTCACCTTCGACCAGAAGGACATCGTGGCAGAGGCGGAGGCCTTCGCGGCCTTCATGGAGAGGGCGAACGCAGCCTACGGGCTCGATCCGGAAAAGACGCTGTTCGTCGGCTATTCGAACGGGGCGAACATGATCGGCGCCGTCATGCTGCTGCATCCCGGCATCATCCGCAATGCGGTGCTGCTGCGCGGTATGAACGTGCTGGAAACCGTGCCGGCGACCGATATGCCGGGCGCGAACGTCCTGATGCTGAGCGGTGAGGCCGATCCCTACGGCCGCTTTGCCGGCGATCTCGAACGGCTTCTTGCGGCGCGCGGCGCGAGCGTCGAGCACCGGCTGCTTCCCGCCGGCCACGATATCGGCCCGGCCGATCTGGAACTGGCGAGAGCCTACAGGGAGCGCATCATCGGCTGACGCCGATGGCCCGGATGGAAAGGGCGCGTCGAAGGACGCGCCCTTTGCGTTTCGCGGGTGCTACTTCCTACCATGCTCTGCGACGAAGGCGGCGAAGCCGGCGATGAAGTCGCGCAGCTTCTTTTCCGTCGCTTCATCCGCGAGCCTGCCGTCCTCGATGAGAGTGCCGGCGCGCGAGACCATGAGCTTTGCGCCGAACCACGGCACGGTGCCGAGCGTGCGCATGATCGGCAGCCAGGCCTCCTGCGAGAGGAGCGTGCCGAAATTGCCGGGCGATGCGCCGGCAATGGCGAAGGGCTTTCCGGTGAAGACGCGGGGAATGTCGGCGGGCGGGCGGCTCATCCAGTCGATGGCGTTCTTGAAGACGCCGGGAATGCCGTTGTTGTATTCCGGCGTGAAGAGGATGACGCCGTCGGCAGCTGCCGCAAGGTCCTTGAGGCGGGCGACGGCCTCGGGGATGCCGTCCGCCGCCTCCACATCAGCGTCGTAGAGCGGAATGCCGCGGATCGTGCCTTCCACGATCTCGACGCCCTCGGGCGCCATGGTCAGCGCCGCCTTCAGCAGCGCCGTGTTGAAGGAGGCCTTGCGCAGGCTCCCCGAGATTGCCACCAGTTTCGTCATGTCCGTCTCCGTTGCAAGGACGAAGGCCCCGGCGGGACGATGTCGCGCCGGGGCCGGAAAATCCTGTCAGGCGAGCGGCTTCAGCCGGGCCTCGATCTGCGCGCGGCGCGGCTCGAGGAAGGGCGGCAGCGACAGGCTCTCGCCGAGCGTCTCCAGCGGCTCGTCCACGGCGAAGCCGGGCCCGTCCGTGGCGATCTCGAACAGAATGCCGTTCGGCTCGCGGAAATAGAGCGAGCGGAAGTAGAAGCGCTCGACCTCGCCGCTGGAGGGCAGGCGGAAGCCGCGCAGGCGCTCCGTCCAGCCGTGCAGCGCTTCCTCGTCCGGCGCGCGGAAGGCGACGTGGTGCACGGCGCCGGCACCCTGGTGGGCGGCCGGAAGGTCCGGCTCGACGGCGACGTGCAGCTCGGCGGCCGGGCCGCCTTCGCCCATCGAGAAGACATGGACGTCGCCCGCTCCGTCCGGGTTCGGATGGGTCGCGGTCTTCGTCATGTTCATGACCTGGAGCAGCACGGCCTCGGTGTTGCGGATATCCGGCACGCTGAGCGTGATGGGGCCGAGGCCCTTGATCTGGTGTTCGGCCGGGACCGGGCTCCTCTCCCAGGGATGGGCCGGCGCGCCGGCATTATCCACGGTCAGGCGGAAGCGCTGGCCTTCGCCGTCCTCGAAGTCGAGCGTGGCGCGGCCCGCGACGTCGCGGATCTCGCCGGCCTTGACCTTGAGGACGGCGAAGCGGGCCTTCCACCATTCGAGCGTGGCGAGACTCGCGACGCGCAGGCCCGTGCGCGAAACGCTGTGCGTGCCGCGCCGCTCGTGGCCGACCGGCCAGTCGAAGAAGGTGAGGTCCGTGCCGGGCGAGGCAAGGCCATCGGCATAAAAGAGGTGGTAAGCGCTGGTATCGTCCTGGTTGACGGTCTTCTTGACGAGGCGCAGGCCGAGGACCTGCGTGTAGAAGTGCAGGTTCTCCCGCGCATTGGCCGTGATCGCCGTCAGATGATGGATGCCTGTGAGCTGCTGGGTCATGATCGCTCCTGCCCGGTATGTCCGGATGTCCTGTGCGTGCCCCGCTGCGGGGCCTTGCTTTGAGGCGAATATCGCCCCCTGTCGGCGCCGCCGGAAGACCGGGCCCGGCGAACGGAATGTTCACTTTTCCTGAACGGTGCAGGCGGCGGCCTTCGGCGAAGCGCTTTTCTGGCCGGTTTCGTTCCGCGCCGGGCGGCTGGAATTTTATCTTTTCATAAACCAGCAGTCGCTTACGCTCCGGTTTGCGAAATGACTTCGTCTCTGTTTCGCCGCGCGAGCCGGCATGTCCCGCCATTCCAGAAGGTGTCGGCACGCTATTGGCGTCCCGCGCAAGGAGACGCTTCATGCTGCCCAAGACCGCGACTGCCAGGAACATGCTCGCCATCGTGGCGGCGGGGGTAGCCACCACCGTGGCGGCGGCGGGTATCCTGCTCTGGCTGTCCTACCGCGCCGTGGAAGAGCGATCCATTTCCGAAATGGTGAACGCCGCCGAGGCGAGCGCCGGCAAGGTCGAGACCTATTTCGCCAAGGTCAAGGCGCTGAGCTGGAACATGCGCTCCACGCTCTATGCCGTGAAGGCCGCGGGCGAGCCGAGCCGCGAGGTGATGAACAGCGTCTTCTTCCGCCTGATGGACGACAATCCCTATGCGCTCGGCGTCAGCACGGGCTGGGAGCCCGGCGCCTTCGACGGCAAGGACGAGCAATACCGCGACAAGCCCGGCCATGACGCGACGGGCCGCTACATTCCCTATTTCGTGCGCGACGAGGGCAAGGTCGAGATGGTGCCGCTGGTCGACTACGACAAGACGGGCGCCGGCGACTACTACCAGGTGCCGAAGGCGACCGGGAAGGACTTCCTGACCGAGCCCTACAGCTATGTCATCGGCGGCAAGACCGTGCTGATGACCTCCTTCATGGTGCCGCTGATGTTCGACGGCACCTTCCGCGGCGAGACGGGCACGGACATCGCCCTCGACGCGCTGGCCGCCGACATGGCGCAGATCAAGCCCCTCGGTGAGGGCTATGTCGCCCTTCTCAGCCAGGGCGGCAGCATCATCAGCCATCCGGATACCGCCGTGCTCGGCAAGACGCTCGCCGATTCCGGCCTCGATCCGACCTGGCAGGCGCTGGTCGCCAATCCGGAAAAGGCGATGGAGATCAAGGATGCGGCCGGCGTCGCCTCCATCGCGGTCGCCGTGCCGGTGCCGCTCGTTCCGGGCACGACCTGGTTCACCGTGGTTTCCGTGCCGAAATCCGTCCTCTTCGCCAAGCTCACCTCGCTTGCGCTGACGTCGATCGTCGTCATCGCCATTGCCGCCGGCTTGATGGTGGCGATCGGCTGGCTGCTGGCCACGCGCTTCCGCAAGCGCCTCGACACGGTCATCGCCGCGACGAGCGAGATCGCCCGCGGCCGCACGGATGTCGACCTTTCCGAATCCGAGCGGCAGGACGAGATCGGCGAGATGGCCCGCTCGCTCGCCGTGCTGCGCGATGCGACGCTCGCCAAGGTGCGCCTCGAAGGCGAGGCGGAGCAGAACCGCGCGCTTTCCGAGGAGGAACGCCGCCGGCATGCCGAGGAAGCGGCCGAGCGCGAGCACCAGACGCGCATTGCCGTCGAGGCGCTGGCAGAGGGCCTGCAGAAGCTTGCCGACGGCGACATGACCCACCGCATCGAGCAGGCCTTCGCCGGTTCGCTCGACGAGGTCCGCCGCGACTTCAACGCCTCGGTCGAGAAGCTTCAGACGGCGCTGCGCTCGGTCGGCAGCAATGCCAATGCCATCCAGGCCGGCTCTGCGGAAATCCGCGCCGCCTCCGACGACCTTGCCAAGCGCACCGAGCAGCAGGCCGCCTCCGTCGAGGAGACCGCCGCCGCGCTCGAGGAGATCACCACCTCGCTCAAGGATGCCACGAGGCGGGCCGAGGATGCCGGCCAGCTCGTCGAGCGCACCCGTGCTGGGGCGGAGAAGTCCGGCGAGGTCGTGCGCCGCGCCGTCGATGCGATGAGCGGGATCGAGACCTCCTCGCGCGAAATCTCCAATATCATCGGCGTGATCGACGAGATCGCCTTCCAGACGAACCTTCTGGCGCTGAATGCCGGCGTCGAGGCTGCCCGTGCGGGCGAGGCCGGCAAGGGCTTTGCCGTCGTCGCGCAGGAGGTGCGCGAGCTTGCCCAGCGTTCGGCAAGCGCGGCCAAGGACATCAAGGCGCTCATCACCAAGTCGGGCGAGCAGGTGCATCTTGGTGTCACGCTGGTCGGCGAGACCGGGGCTTCGCTTTCGGAAATCGTCGACCAGGTGCAGGAGATCGACCAGAACGTGGCGGCCATCGTTCGTTCGGCGCGTGAGCAGTCCACCGGCCTCAACGAGATCAGTGCGGCGGTCAATTCCATCGACCAGGGCACGCAGAAGAATGCGGCCATGGTGGAGGAGCAGACCGCGGCGAGCCATGCGCTGGCGACGGAAGCCGCCGCGCTCAATGCGCTCATCACCCAGTTCCGCCTCGGCACCGGCCACGGTGCCGTCCAGCGCCCGGCGGCTGCCGCGCCGGCCGAAGCTCGCCCCGTGGCCTCCGGCGCGCGGGCGCTCGGCAACAAGCTTGCCCGCGCCTTCGGCGGCGGGCAGGCGGCCGCGGCGGCGGCGCAGGACTGGGAAGAATTCTGAGTTCCGCGGCAGATCGAGCGGGAAGGGCGGTCCGGCGACGAGCCGCCCTTTTTCTTGGGCAGCCTGCCCGGCATTTGGGCAGGCGCCCTTGTCCGGAGCGGAAGGAAGCCGGCTTCGCGGGCGTTCCGGCGCGTGGCACGGTTCCTGCATTGCAGGGACCGGTCCAGAGGGGACCGAAGAGAGAAGCGTCCGGCAAAGGGCGCTCCGGCAGGGCCGCCGCGCAACCTCCCCGTAACGGGTGTGAGGGAGCCGGCGGCCTTGCTGTCTCGGCACTCCGTACCGCGCTGAAAAATATGACTTATCATAATTTTCCGCCGCATCGGTCTTGCCGATTGGCTTTTGGCGAAGAGTTGGCCACACTCATCCCGCGGCAAGTCGCCGGCGATGGCGCCGGGGCTTGCCAGTCTGCTCTTCGCGATATAATGAGGACCCATATTAAATGGGGTTTCTACAACGGTGGAGACGACGATGACCCGATCGGGCAAAGTGATGCTTGCGGCCCTGCTGTTCTCGGCCGCCGCCTTTCCGGCTTTCGCCGACGGCGCGGCGCGGCCGGTGCGCATCGCGCCGGTGCATTTCGAGGAGCGCGAGCAGTCCGTCACCGTCACCGGCGAGGTGGCGGCGCGCGTGGAGACGGACCTTTCCTTCCGCGTCGGCGGGCGCATCACCGCCTGGTTCGTGGATGTCGGCGATACGGTGAAGGAAGGCCAGGTCCTGGCCGAGCTCGACCCCGAAGAGCAGACGGCCGATGTCGAGGCGGCCGAGGCGGGCGTGCGCGCGGCCGAGGCGCAGCTCAAGCTTGCCCGCACCAATTACGACCGCCAGAAATCCCTGCTCAACGACGGCATCAGCACCCAGCGCGACCTCGACGACGCCGAGACGGCGCTACGCACGGCCGAGAGCGCGCGCGAGGCGGCCGTCGCCCAGCGCGACACGGCGCGGGAGGTCCTTTCCTATACGCAGCTGCGCGCGCCGGCCGGCGGCATCGTCACGGCCCGCCTTGCCGAGGCCGGACAGGTGGCGCAGGCCGCGCAGACCATGTTCACCCTTGCCGACAACGGCCCGCGCGATGCCGTCTTCGACGTCTACGAATCGCTGTTCTTCGCCAATCCCGCCAAGGACGGCGTGGTGGTGACGCTGCTCAGCGACGACAAGGTGCGCACCACCGGCAATGTCCGCGAGGTCTCGCCGACCATCGATGCGGCGACCGGCACGGTGCGGGTGAAGATCGGCCTTTCCAGCACGCCGCCGGAAATGACGCTCGGCGCCTCCGTGGTCGGCGTCGGCGCGCTGGCGCCGCGACGGGTCGCTATCGTGCCCTGGCAGGCGCTTTCCGGCGTCGGCCGCAAGCCGGCGCTGTGGGTGGTCGACAAGGCGAGCGAGACGGTCAGCCTGCGCGCCGTCGACGTGCTGTCCTACGAGACGGGCTCGGCGCTGATTTCCGGCGGCATCGAGGAGGGCGAGATCTACGTCGCGGACGGCACGAAGCTGCTGCGCCCCGGCCAGAGGGTCGCGCCTGTCGGAGGAGACGTGCAATGAGGAAGCTTCCCGTTCTCCTGGCGAGCGCCGCCCTTGCCGCAAGCCTGCTTGCTGGCTGCAAGAAGGAGGAAGAGGCGGCGGCCCCGCCGCGGCCCGTCCTCTTCATGGTCGCAACGCCGACGGCGCTTGCCGGCACCCGCTTTGCCGGCACGGTGCAGGCGAAGGTGCAGGCCGCGCTCGGCTCGCGCGTTGCCGGCCGGCTCGTCTCGCGCACCGTCCATGTCGGCGACCTCGTGAAGAAGGGCGACGTCCTCGCCGTGCTGGATGCGACCGCCTATGAGCTCGCCGTTCGTTCCGCCCGCGCCGAGCTTTCCAGTGCCGAGGCGACGCTTGCGAGCGCCGTCGCCACCGAGGACCGGCAGAAGACGCTGCTTCAGTCGAACGCCGCGGCGAAGGCCGCCGTCGAGAGCGCCGAGCAGTCGCGCGAGGCGGCCGATGCCGGCGTGACGCGGGCGCGCACGGCCCTGACCAAAGCCGAGGAGCAGCTTTCCTACACGCAGATCCTTGCCGAATTCGACGGCGTGGTCGTCGCGACGGGTGCCGAGGTCGGCCAGACCGTTTCGCCCGGTGCCGCCATCGTCACCGTCGCACGGCCGGACGAGCGGGACGCGGTGGTCGACATTCCGGAAACGGCCGAGGCCATCGGGCTCGGCAGCCGCTTTACCGTCTCGCTGCAGATCAATCCGGCCATCACCGTCAAGGGAACGGTGCGAGAGATCGCGCCTTCCGCCGACGCGGTGACGCGGACCCGGCGCGTCAAGATCGCGCTGGAGGACCCGCCGGACACCGTGCGGCTCGGCACGACGATCACCGCCGAACTGGAGGGGCCGGCCCATACCGGCATCCTCGTGCCGGAAACGGCGGTGCTGGAAAAGGACGGCAAGCCGCATGTCTGGCTCGTGGACGCCGGGAAAGGCGAGGTGCATCTCGTGCCCATCGAGACGGGGGCCCGGAGCGGCCATTCGGTGATGGTGGCGAGCGGCATCAGGGAGGGCGACCGCGTCGTCACTGCCGGAGTGCACAGCCTTGAAGACGGCCAGAAAGTGAAGATTGCGGACGAGGCAGGCCTATGAAGAAGTTCAACCTTTCCGATTGGGCGCTCGAGCATGCCTCGCTCGTCTGGTACTTCATGCTCGTTTTCGCGCTGCTCGGTTTCTTCACCTACCAGAACCTCGGCCGCGAGGAGGACCCGTCCTTCGTCATCAAGACGATGACGATCAGCGCCGCCTGGCCCGGCGCCTCCGTGGAGGAGACGACGCGGCAGGTGACCGAGCGCATCGAGCGCAAGCTGGAGGAGCTGGAATCGCTCGACTTCAGCCGCTCCGTGACGACGCCCGGCCAGACGCTGGTTTTCGTCAACCTGAAGCCGACGACCCGCGCGCGCGACGTGCCGGGCACATGGCTCACCGTCCGCAACATGATCAACGACATCCGCGGCGAGTTTCCCTCCGGCGTCGTCGGGCCTGCCTTCAACGACCGCTTCGGCGACGTCTTCGGTAATATCTACGCCTTCACCGCCGACGGGCTGACGCCGCGCCAGCTGCGCGACTATGTCGAGGATGCTCGAACGCGCATCCTTACCGTGCCGAACATCGGCAAGGTGGACCTTATCGGCGCGCAGGACGAGGTGATCTATCTCGAATTCTCCACGCGCCAGCTCGCGGCGCTGGGCATTTCCACGCAGCAGGTGGTCTCCACCCTCCAGGCGCAGAACGCCATCGCCCCCTCCGGCGTGGTGCAGGGCGACGGCGAGCGCGTCAGCGTGCGCGTCGGCGGGCAGTTCGCCTCCGAGGCGAACCTTCGCGAGGTGAACCTTCGCGTCAACAACCGCTTCTTCCGCCTTTCCGACATCGCCACCATCACCCGCGGCTACGAGGATCCGCCGTCCGCGCTTTTCCGCTTCAACGGCGAGCCGGCCATCGGCCTCGCCATCGGCATGAAGCAGGGCTCGAACCTCCTGGAGTTCGGCGCGGCGGTGGAAAAGAAGATCGCGCAGCTTTCGAACGAGTTGCCCGTCGGCGTCGACGTGCATCTCGTCTCCGACCAGCCGAAGGTGGTGGAGGAGGCGGTCTCCGGCTTCACCCGCGCGCTGTTCGAGGCTGTCGCCATCGTCCTCATCGTCTCCTTCGTCAGCCTCGGGCTTCGCGCCGGCCTCGTCGTCGCGCTCTCCATTCCGCTGACGCTCGGCATCACCTTCGTCTTCATGTATTACGACGACATCTCCCTGCAGCGCGTCTCGCTCGGGGCGCTGATCATCGCGCTCGGGCTTCTCGTCGACGACGCCATGATCGCCGTCGAGATGATGGTGGCGCGGCTGGAGGCGGGCGACACGCTGCGCAAGGCGGCGACCTATGTTTACACCTCCACCGCCTTCCCGATGCTCACCGGCACGCTGGTGACGGTGGCGGGCTTCATCCCGATCGGCCTCAACAACAGCGCGGCCGGCGAATTCACCTTCAGCCTCTTCGTCGTCATCGCCATCTCGCTCGTCGTCTCCTGGGTCGTCGCGGTCGTCTTCACGCCGCTGCTCGGCGTGACGATCCTGCCGAAGTCGATGAAGAAGCATCATGAGGAGAAGGGCCGGTTCGCCCGCCTCTTCGAGCGCATCCTCGACGTCTGCATGCGCTGGAAATGGACGACCATCGCCGCGACCGTCCTCGTCTTCTTCGTCTCGGTCTTCGGCATGCGTTTCGTCCAGGAGCAGTTCTTCCCGTCCTCCGACCGGCCGGAACTCGTCATCGACTGGGCGCTGCCGCAGAACGCTTCCATCGCCGAGACCAATGCGCAGATCGCCAGGCTCGAAGAGGAGAAGCTGAAGGGCAATCCGGATATCGAGCGCTGGTCGTCCTATGTCGGAGAGGGCGCCGTGCGCTTCCTCCTCTCCTTCGACGTTCAGCCGCCGTCGCCGGCCTTCGGCCAGACGGTCATCGTCAGCAAGGACCTCGAGGCGCGCGACCGGCTGCGCGCCGACCTCCAGGCCTACCTGCGCGAGACCTTCCCCGGCACGGATGCGCTGGTGAAGCTGCTCGACATCGGCCCGCCGGTCGGCAGGCCCATCCAGTACCGCGTCAGCGGCCCGGATATCCAGGAGGTGCGCCGGCAGGCGCTCGCCTTCGGCCAACTCATCGGCAGGAACGACCGCCTCGGCGACATCGTCTACGACTGGAACGAGCCGGCGCGCGTGGTGAAGGTCGACGTCTTGCAGGACAAGGCCCGCCAGCTCGGCGTCACCTCGCAGGACATCTCCTCCGCGCTCAACGGTGTCGTCGGCGGCACGACCGTCACCCAGATCCGCGACGACGTCTACCTGATCGACGTCATCGGCCGGGCGCGGGCGAGCGAGCGGCAGTCCATCGAGACGCTGCGCCAGCTCCAGCTGCCGACGGCGAACGGCACCTCCGTTCCGCTCGCCGCCGTCGCCAACTTCCGCTACGAGATGGAGCAGCCCGTCGTCTGGCGCCGCTCGCGCCAGCCCACCATCACCGTCAAGGCGAGCATTGCCGGCGGCGTGCAGCCGGCGACGGTCGTTTCGCAGATGGACAAGGACGTCAGCGCCTTCCGCACGGCGATGCCGGCCGGCTACGACGTCACCGTCGGCGGGACGGTGGAGGAAAGCGCCAACAGCCAGGCGCCGATCGTCGCCGTCGTGCCGCTGATGCTCTTCGCCATGGCGACGATCCTCATGTTGCAGCTCCAGAGCTTCTCGCGGCTGTTCCTCGTCTTCGCCGTGGCGCCGCTCGCGCTCATCGGCGTGGTGATCGCGCTTCTCGGCAGCGGCGCGCCGCTCGGCTTCGTGGCGATCCTCGGGGTGCTCGCGCTCATCGGCATCCTCATCCGCAACTCGGTCATCCTCGTCGTGCAGATCGAGGATCTGAGGCGCGAGGGCATGCATGCCTGGGATGCCGTGCACGAGGCGACGCAGCACCGCATGCGCCCGATCATGCTGACGGCGGCGGCGGCGAGCCTTGCGCTCATCCCCATCTCGCGGGAAGTGTTCTGGGGTCCGATGGCCTATGCCATGATGGGCGGCATCATCGTCGGCACGGTGCTGACGCTGCTCTTCCTGCCCGCGCTCTACGTCGCCTGGTTCCGCATCAAGCCGGAGGAGAAGAACGAAGAGCCTGCGCCGGAGGCGGCCGCCTGAGGCAGGCGGGGGAAGGGGCTAGCCTTTGCCTGCCCTCGCGCCCCAGCCGGCGCCCGCGGCGATGAAATCGGGGTTGGCGAAGTCGGCGTCGTGGGGCTGGTTGCGCTTGCCGTAGGCGAGGGGCTTTCCGTCGAGCGTCAGCGTCGCGCCGCCGGCCGCGCGCAGCACGGCATCGCCCGCCGCCGTGTCCCATTCCATCGTGCGGCTGAAGCGGGGATAGACGTCGGCAAGGCCTTCTGCGACGAGGCAGAATTTCAGTGACGAGCCGATGGCCGTACAGGCCCCGATGCCGTTGTCGTCGAGGAAGCGCGCCGTCTCGGGCGTGTTGTGCGAGCGGCTGGCGACGGCCGTGATTGCCGGGCCGCAGCCGCGACAGCCGATCGCCCGGCGTTCACCGATGGCAAAATCCGCCGTCACCGCAAAACCCTCGGCGCGGTTCTCCACCGCGACGAAGCCGCTTTTCAGCGCCGGCGCGAGGACGATGCCGGCGACAGGCGCGCCGTCGCGGATGAGCGCGATGTTGACGGTGAACTCGCCGCGGCCGGCGATGAATTCCTTCGTTCCGTCGAGCGGATCGACGAGGAAGAAGAGGCCGCCGGAAATATCGGGCACATGGCCGGCGGCGACGGCCTCCTCGGCGACGACGGGAATGTCCGGGAAATGCGCCGCAAGCGCGGCGAGGATCAGCCGCTCGGCCTCCTCGTCGGCCTCCGTCACCGGGGAACTATCCGGTTTCAGCTGCACTTCGGGGCCGGCGCTGTGCACGGCCATGATGGCGCGGGCGGCGGCGAGCGCCGCTTCCTCCATCACGTGCTTGAGGGCTGGGAAATCCGTCTGCATGATCCTATGGCTTAGACGCGGCGCGGGGCGAAAGCAAATGCCATGATGCCGCCCGGCGAGGGCGATGTGGAAAGAGTGACGCCTGCGGCGCTCTGCGGCCTTGCCGTTTGTGCTGCATATGCGAATGTGGGCCGACTGATCCGGGATTTCGCATGCGCTACTCCGCCCTCTCCATCTTCAAGCAGGCCCTTGCCGGCAACCTCGGCTGGAAACCCGTCTGGCGGGAGCCCGAGCCGAAGCCGCACTACGACGTGATCATCGTCGGCGGCGGTGGGCACGGGCTGGCGACGGCCTACTACCTCGCCCGCGAATTCGGCATCCGCAACGTCGCCGTGGTCGAGAAGGGTTATCTCGGCTCCGGCAATGTCGGGCGCAACACGACCATCGTGCGCTCGAACTACATGCTGCCCGGTAACGAGCCGTTCTACGAGTTCTCGCTGAAACTGTGGGAAGGGCTGGAGCGGGAGCTGAACTACAATGTCATGCTCTCGCAGCGCGGCATCATCAGCCTCTACCACAACGACAGCCAGCGCGACCATTATACGCGGCGCGGCAATGCGATGATGATGGAGGGCGTGGCGGCCGAACAGCTCGACCGCGAGACGCTGAAGAAGATGCTGCCCTTCCTCAATTTCGACCATGCGCGCTTTCCCATCGTCGGCGGCCTGTTGCAGCGGCGGGCGGGCACGGCGCGGCACGATGCGGTCGCCTGGGGCTTTGCGCGCGGGGCCGACCGGTTCGGCGTCGACCTCATCCAGAACTGCGAGGTCACCGGCATCCGCCGGGAGAACGGCCTCGTCACCGGCGTCGAGACGACGAAGGGCTTCATCGGCTGCAACAGGCTGGCGCTCGCCGCCGCCGGCAACACCTCGCGTGTCGGCACGATGGCCGGGCTGAAGCTGCCGCTGGAAAGCCATGTCCTGCAGGCCTTCGTCACCGAGGGGCTGAAGCCCTGCATCGACCATGTAATCACCTACGGCGCGGGGCACTTCTACATTTCCCAGTCCGACAAGGGCGGCCTCGTCTTCGGCGCGGAGATCGACGGCTATTCCTCCTATGCCCAGCGCGGCAACCTTGCGACCGCCGAGCATGTCATGGAGGAGGGGGTGACGATGATCCCGGGCCTTTCGCGCGTGCGCGTGCTGCGCAGCTGGGGCGGCGTCATGGACATGTCGATGGACGGTTCGCCCATCATCGACCGCACGCCCATCGAGAACCTCTACCTCAATTGCGGCTGGTGCTACGGCGGCTTCAAGGCGACGCCCGCCTCCGGCTTCTGCTTTGCCCATCTCATCGCCCGGGGCGAGAGCCATCATGTGGCCCGCGCGCTGAGGCTCGACCGCTTCGAGCGCGGTTTTCCCATCGACGAGGCGGGTGCGGGCACCCAGCCGAACCTGCATTGAGCTCAGCCATGGCCAGCCTGATTACCTGTCCCCATTGCGGAACGCGCCCCAAGGAGGAATTCTCCATCCGGGGCGATGCCACGCCCGTCCGCCCCGCGCCGATGGCGCCGGACGAGGCCTGGAACGACTACGCGCATGTGCGCGCCAACCCGCGCGGGCGCATCCGCGAGCACTGGCAGCATGTGAGCGGCTGCCGGCGCTGGCTCGTCGTGGAGCGCGACAACTTCACCCACGAGGTCTTCGCGGTCACCGACACCACTGAGAGCCGGGGAGGCGCGCAATGACCGCCTATCGCCTCGCCTCCGGCGGCCTCGTCGACCGCAGCCATACGCTCGGCTTCTCCTTCGACGGCGCGCGCCTTTCCGGCCATGCCGGCGATGCGCTCGCCTCGGCGCTGCTCGCCAACGACCGGCTGCTCGTCGGCCGCTCCTTCAAGTATCATCGCCCGCGCGGCATCGTCACGGCAGGCCCCTCCGAGCCGAATGCGCTCGTGACCGTCGGTACCGGCGCGCGGCGCGATCCGAACACCCGCGCGACCGTCGCCGAGCTTCATGACGGGCTCGTCGCCGTCAGCCAGAACCGTTGGCCGAGCCTTGCCTTCGATTTCGGCGCGGTCAACGACAGGATCGGGCGCTTCCTGTCGGCCGGTTTCTACTACAAGACCTTCATGTGGCCCTCGGCCTTCTGGGAGAAGGTCTACGAGCCGCTGATCCGCCGCGCCGCCGGGCTCGGCCGCACGGAGCTTTCGCCCGACCCGGACGCTTACGAGAAGAGCTGGGCGCATTGCGACCTGCTCGTCGTCGGCTCGGGATCGGCGGGCCTTGCCGCGGCGCTGGTCGCGGCGCGCTCGGGCCTGCGCGTCGTCCTTGCCGAGCAGGATTTCCTCCTCGGCGGGGCGCTGCTTTCGGAAACGACGCAGCTCGACGGCGAGGCGCCCGTCGTCTTCGCCCGCCGGGCGGTCGAGGAATTACAGGCGAGCCCGAACGTCACGCTCCTGCCGCGTACCACCGTCTTCGGCTGGTACGACGACAATGTCTTCGGTGCCGTCGAGCGCGTGCAGAAGCACAGCGCGGCAGTGGACCCCGCCCGGCCCGTCGAGCGTGTCTGGCGCATTGCGGCGAAGCGGGCGATCCTCGCCACCGGCGCGGAGGAACGGCCGCTGGTCTTCGGCGGCAACGACCGGCCGGGCGTGATGACGGCGGATGCCGTGGCCACCTATGCCAACCGCTACGGCGTTGCGGCCGGCAGGTCGGTCGCCATCTTCACCAACGGCTCGTCCGGCTACCGTACGGCGCGGGACCTTGCTGCGCAGGGCATCGGCATCGCCGCCCTCATCGACAGCCGCAGGGAGGCTGCGGACACGGCGCCGGAAGGCGTGCGGCTCATCCGCGGCGGCTCCGTCACCGACACGAAGGGCCGGCAGCGCATCCGCGCGCTGGTGGCCGACCGCGGCGGCTTCGAGGAGTTGATCGCCTGCGACGCGCTCGCCATGTCGGGCGGCTGGAGCCCGGTCATCCACCTTGCCTGCCAGCGCGGCGGCCGGGCGGTCTGGTCGGAGGCCTCGCAGGCCTTCCTCGCGCCGGATGTCGCCGGCCTCGTGACGGCAGGCGCTGCGGCCGGGCTCTACCGTCTTGCCGAATGCCTCGAGGACGGCGCGCGCAAGGCGTCCGTCCTCGTCGAGGCGCTGGGGCGGACGGCAGCGGGCTTCGAGCGCCCGGCGGTCGGCGAGGAGACCGATCCGTCCTTCACCGCGCTCTGGCATGTGCCGGGCGCGAAATCCAAGGCCTTCGTCGATTTCCAGAACGACGTGCACACGAAGGACCTCGGCCTTGCCGTGCGCGAGGGCTTCGGCCATGTCGAGCACGCCAAGCGCTACACGACGAGCGGCATGGCGACCGACCAGGGAAAGCTCGGCAACGTCAACGCCGTCGGCATCCTCGCCGCCATGCGCGGGGTGAGCCCCGCCGAGGTCGGCACCACGACCTTCCGGCCCTTCTATACGCCCGTCGCCTTCGGGGCGCTCGCCGGCACCTCCGTCGGCGCGCATGCCATGCCCGTGCGCCGCTCGCCGCTACACTTCTGGGCGGCCCGCAACGGCGCGTCCTTCATCGATGCGGGCCTGTGGTATCGCTCCGCCTGGTTCCCGAAGGCGGGCGAGAAGACCTGGCGCGAGAGCGTCGACCGCGAGGTGCGCACCGTGCGCGAGCATGCGGGCCTCTGCGACGTCTCCACGCTCGGCAAGATCGAGGTCTTCGGGCCGGATGCCGCCGAATTCCTTAACCGGCTCTATAGCAATCCGCTTCTCAAGCTGCCCGTCGGCAAGGCGCGCTACGGCCTGATGCTGCGCGAGGACGGCATGGTCTACGACGACGGCACGGTGAGCCGGCTCGGTGAGGAGCATTTCCTCGTCACCACGACGACGGGCATGGCGGCCGGCGTGCTATCCCGCATGGAATTCGCTGCGCAGGTACTCTGGCCGGAGCTCGGCGTGCGCTTTCTTTCCGTCTCCGACCAGTGGGCGCAGATGTCGCTCGCCGGGCCGAAGGCACGCGCGATCCTGCAGGCACTGGTCGAGGACGATCTTTCCGATGCGGCCTTCCCGTTCCTTGCCGCCCGCGAAGTGCGGTTGAAGGGCAGCCTCAAGGCCCGGCTCTTCCGCATCTCCTTCTCCGGCGAGCTTGCCTACGAGCTTGCCGTGCCGGCGGGCTACGGCGAGGCGGTGGCGGACGCGGTGATGCGGGCGGGCGAACCGCATGGCATCTGCGCCTATGGCGTGGAGGCGCTGAACGTGCTGCGCATCGAGAAGGGCCATGTCACCCATGCCGAGTTCGACGGGCGCGTGACGCCGGACGATGCCGGCCTCGGCCGCATGATGGCAAGCGCCAAGCCGGATTTCATCGGCAAGCGGCTTTCCACCCGCTTCGGCCTGACGGCGGCCGACCGTGCGCAGCTCGTCGGCCTCAAGGCCGTGGAGGCGGACAAGGAGATGCGCGCCGGCGCGCATCTCCTGAAAGAGGGGGCGAAGCCCTCCACGCTGAACGACCAGGGCTGGGTCAGCTCCGCCTGCTTCTCCCCGACGCTCGGCGGGCACATCGCGCTCGCCTTCCTCAAGTCCGGGCGTGAGCGTTATGGCGAGAAGATCGTCGTCTGGGACAAGCTGCGCGGCGTCGAGACGATGGCGGAGGTCTGCGACCCGGTCTTCGTCGATCCGGAAAACCGCAAGCTGATGGCGTGAGGTGAGGGCGATGGCTTACGATTACCAGGCGGTACATGCACTGGACGGCACGATCGGCGCGCTCTCCGAGCGACGGGCGAACCATCTTGCGGTTCATCGGGAAACGACTGTGGCCGCGGTGCTGGCCGCTCCCGGCCGCGCGGCCGAGGCGGCGGGGGGCCTCGTTGCGAGCGGCGAGTTCGAGGCGCATTTCGTCGGCCCCGGCGAATGGCTGGTCCTTTCCGACGCGCACGCGCCCGAAACGCTTGCCGCCGAGCTTTCCGTCCGGCTCGGCGACTTCGCCTTCGTCGTCGACCAGAGCCACGGCCGTCTCGCACTGACGCTGTCCGGTCCGGATGCCGCCCGCATCCTTGCGAACGGCATCGGCGTCGATCTCCACCCCGACGCCTTTCCGGCGGGCCGGGCCGCGAACATGCTGTGCGGCCACATCCCGGTGAACCTTGCCCGCACCGGGGCGGATCGCTTCGTCCTCGTGGTGGCCCGCAGCTTTTCCGGCGCGCTGGTGGAGGACCTGAAGGTCATGGCGCGGGGCCGCGACCTCTCGGTTGATTTCGACACGCGCTGACGAATCCGCCGGAGCGCGGCCGTCCCGGATCGGGACAATTCGCCGCCCGGCGCGCTGGGCCCATTTTGGGCAAAGGCGCGATTTTCCTGCCGTTTTTTTGGTTTTCATGCCGTTAAGCACGCCATTTAACGCTTCCCGCTAAAGAAATTGTCGATCCGGGCTTTTTGGGCTTCCCTTTTGCCTCGAAAGCGGTATGAAATCCGCATCGCAGACAAGCTCAAAAATGAGCGGGCAAGAACAAGAGATGCGGCCCTCTGGAACCGCATCCGGGGGATAACATATGGAGTACTTCGTCCAGCAGCTCGTCAACGGGCTGACGCTTGGTTCGATTTATGGTCTGATAGCCATCGGCTACACCATGGTTTACGGCATCATCGGCATGATCAACTTCGCCCATGGCGATATCTTCATGCTCGGCGGATTTGCCGCTCTCATCACCTTCCTGATCCTGACCAGCGTGTTCGTCGGCCTGCCGGTCGTCCTCCTGCTGCTGGTCATGATCATCGCGGCCATGCTGACGGCGTCGCTGTGGAACTGGACCATCGAGAAGATGGCCTATCGTCCGCTGCGCGGCTCGTTCCGCCTCGCCCCGCTGATCACCGCGATCGGCATGTCGATCACGCTGTCCAACTTCATCCAGGTCACGCAGGGCCCGCGCAACAAGCCGATCCCGCCGATGGTCTCCTCGGTCTACAACATCTTCGGCATCGCGATCTCGCTCAAGCAGATCATCATCGTCGTGCTGACGGCCATCCTGCTCGCCATCTTCTGGTACGTGGTCAACAAGACCTCGCTCGGCCGCGCCCAGCGCGCGACGGAGCAGGACCGCAAGATGGCTGCCCTGCTCGGCATCGACGTCGACCGGACGATCTCCGTGACCTTTATCATGGGCGCCTCGCTCGCCGCCGTCGCCGGCACCATGTACCTGATGTACTACGGCGTGACCGTCTTCACCGACGGCTTCATTCCGGGCGTCAAGGCCTTCACGGCCGCGGTCCTGGGCGGCATCGGCTCGCTTCCGGGCGCCGTTCTCGGCGGCCTCCTCATCGGCCTCATCGAGAGCCTGTGGTCCGCCTATTTCACCATCGACTACAAGGACGTCGCGACGTTCTCCATCCTCGCCATCGTCCTGATCTTCAAGCCGTCCGGCATTCTCGGACGACCGGAAGTCGAGAAGGTTTGATCCATGTCCAACATTTCGAATACACATGAGAGCGCCGGCGGGAACCTGACGGCGCGGGCTCTGCGCGAGGGCGTGTTCGCCGGTCTCGTCTCCCTCGGCCTCTTCGTTCTCTTCGTCGGCCTCGAGACCACGCAGAACATCCGCAACGAACTGGTGCTGAACCAGCGCTGGGGCCTGCTGGCGATCTTCGTGGCCGTTGCCGCCGTCGGCCGCTTCCTGATGGTCGCCTATATCCGCCCCCGGCTCGATGCCCGCAAGGCTTCCGCTTCGGCAAAGCCGGCGACGGAAGAGCAGGAAGGCTTCTTCAAGCGCAATTTCAGCAAGATCGCCATCGCGTTCCTGCTGGTCTACCCTTTCATCGCCGTCGCGATCTTCGGCGTGCAGGGCTCGCTGAAATGGGTCGACAACTTCGGTATCCAGATCCTCATCTACGTGATGCTCGCCTGGGGCCTCAACATCGTGGTCGGCCTTGCCGGCCTGCTCGACCTCGGCTACGTCGCCTTCTACGCGGTCGGCGCCTATTCCTATGCGCTGCTCTCGCAGCAGTTCGGCCTGTCCTTCTGGGCGTTGCTGCCGCTCGCCGGCATCCTGGCCGCCTTCTGGGGCATCATCCTCGGCTTCCCGGTGCTGCGCCTGAAGGGCGACTACCTCGCCATCGTGACGCTCGCCTTCGGTGAGATCATCCGCCTCGTCCTCATCAACTGGACGGACGTGACGCGGGGCACCTTCGGCGTCTCGGGCATTCCGAAGGCCTCCATCTTCGGCATCTGGTCCTTCGATGTCGGCGCGCCGAACTACTTCCCTAAGGCCTTCGGCCTGGCGATGTCCTCGGCCTATTACAAGATCTTCCTCTTCTATCTCATCCTGGCGCTGGCGCTGCTCACCGCCTATGTGACGATCCGCCTGCGCCGCATGCCGATCGGCCGCGCCTGGGAAGCGCTGCGCGAGGACGAGATCGCCTGCCGGTCGCTCGGCATCAACACGGTCACGACCAAGCTGACGGCCTTTGCCACCGGCGCCATGTTCGGCGGCTTCGCCGGCTCCTTCTTCGCCGTGCGGCAGGGCTTCGTCTCGCCGGAAAGCTTCGTCTTCCTGGAATCGGCGATCATCCTGTCCATCGTGGTCCTCGGCGGCATGGGCTCGCTCGTCGGCATCGCGATCGCGGCGGTGGTCATGGTCGGCGGCACGGAGCTTCTGCGCGAGATGACGTTCCTGAAGTCCATCTTCGGGCCGGACTTCACGCCGGAACTCTACCGCATGCTGATCTTCGGTCTCGCCATGGTCGTCGTCATGGTCTGGAAGCCGCGCGGCTTCGTCGGAAGCCGTGAGCCGACCGCCTTCCTCAAGGAACGCAAGGCCGTCTCCAGCAGCTTCACCACGGAAGGGCACGGCTGATGGCGCCCGGGACGAATACGATGACGAACGATCCAATCCTCAAGGTCGAGCATCTCTCGATGCGCTTCGGCGGCCTCATGGCCATCAACGACTTCTCCTTCGAAGCCCAACGCGGCGAGATCACGGCGCTGATCGGCCCCAACGGTGCCGGCAAGACGACGGTGTTCAACTGCGTCACGGGCTTCTACAAGCCGACCATGGGCATGATCACCATGCGCCAGAAGGGCGGCAAGGAGTTCCTGCTCGAGCGCATGGCGGACTTCGAGATCACCCGCGATGCCAAGGTGGCGCGTACCTTCCAGAACATCCGCCTGTTCTCGGGCCTGACGGTTCTGGAAAACCTGCTCGTCGCCCAGCACAACATGCTGATGCGGGCCTCCGGCTACACGATCCTCGGCCTGCTCGGCTTTCCGGCCTACAGGAAGGCCTCGGCCGAATCCATCGAGATCGCCAAGTACTGGCTGGAGAAGGCAAGTCTCATCGAGCGTGCCGACGACCCGGCGGGCGACCTGCCCTACGGTGCGCAACGGCGCCTGGAAATCGCCCGCGCCATGTGCACGGGGCCGGAATTCCTGTGCCTCGACGAGCCGGCGGCCGGCCTCAACCCGCGCGAATCCCTCGCGCTCAACGAACTCCTGCGCTCCATCCGCAAGGACAGCGGCACGTCGATCCTGCTCATCGAGCACGACATGTCGGTCGTCATGGAAATCTCCGACCATGTGGTCGTGCTCGAATACGGGCAGAAGATTTCCGACGGCACGCCGGACCATGTGAAGAACGATCCGAAGGTTATCGCGGCCTATCTCGGTGTCGAAGATGATGAGGTCGAAGAGGTGATCGAGGAAATCGAAGAGATCGAAGGCACTGAGGGAGGTACGCACTGATGAGCGATACGCTTCTCAGCGTTCAGGGCGTGGAGACCTACTACGGTAATATCCGCGCGCTCGCCGGCGTCGATGTCGAGGTCAAGAAGGGCGAGATCGTCTCGCTGATCGGCGCCAACGGCGCCGGCAAGTCGACCCTCATGATGACGATCTGCGGCAGCCCGCAGGCCCGCAACGGCACGATCACCTTCGACGGCGAGGACATCACCCGCCTGCCGACGCACATGATCGCGCGCCGCCGCATCGCCCAGTCGCCGGAAGGGCGCCGCATCTTCCCGCGCATGACCGTCTATGAAAACCTCCAGATGGGCGCGAGCCTCGACAATCTGAAGTATTTCAACGAGGACGTGGAAAAGATCTTCACGCTGTTCCCGCGCCTGAAGGAACGCCAGAGCCAGCGCGGCGGCACGCTTTCGGGCGGCGAGCAGCAGATGCTGTCGATCGGCCGCGCGCTGATGGCGCGTCCGAAGCTGCTGCTCCTCGACGAACCTTCGCTCGGCCTCGCGCCGCTGATCGTCAAGGGCATCTTCGACGCCATCAAGGTGCTGAACCAGGAACAGGGGCTCACCGTGTTCCTCGTCGAGCAGAACGCCTTCGCCGCCCTGAAGCTCTCCGACCGGGCCTATGTGATGGTCAACGGCCAGGTGACGATGAGCGGCTCGGGCAAGGAACTTCTGGCCAATCCGGAAGTGCGCGCGGCCTATCTCGAAGGCGGCAGGCACTGAGGCGGGTCTAGGGAGACAGAAAATGCAGGGAATTCTCTACGAAGAGCCGTCCATCTGGCAGTTCCTCTTCATCACCATCATCATGGGCGGCTGGACCGCCTGGCGCACGGGCAAGAGCGTGGCGGAGAACTGGCAGAACTACGGAACGCTGGTCGTCTACGTGCTGATGCTCGGCGTCGCCATCCGCTTCATCCATCATGCGCTCTTCGGCGGAACGATGGTGACGGTGCAATACTATGCCGTGGACACGGTCGTGCTTTTGTTGTTTGCTACGCTTGGCTTCCGCTACTACCGCACGCGGCAGATGACCAACATCTACTACTGGCTCTATGAAAAGGCATCGCCCTTTTCGTGGAAGTCCAAATAACCAGAGGGAACTCCGCGACCGGCTTCGGCCGCGGCATAACGATATCGGCGCAATGAATGCGGGTGTTGCGGCCGGTTGAAACGAACCCGCTTTAAAATTTGGGAGTAACAATATGAAGAAGTCTCTCATGTCGGCGGTCGCTTTGGCTGCAATGGTCGCTTTCAGCGGCAGCGCCTGGGCCGACATCCTGATTGGCGTCGGCGGCCCGATCACCGGCCCGAACGCCGCATTCGGCGCGCAGATCCAGAAGGGCGTCGAGCAGGCTGCTGCGGACATCAACGCTGCCGGCGGCATCAACGGCGAGCAGATCAAGGTCGTGCTCGGCGACGACGTTTCCGACCCGAAGCAGGGCGTTTCCGTCGCCAACAAGTTCGTTGCCGACGGCGTGAAGTTCGTGGTCGGCCACTTCAACTCGGGCGTTTCCATTCCGGCTTCGGAAATCTACGCCGAAAACGGCATCCTGCAGGTTTCGCCGGCTTCCACCAACCCGACCTACACGGAGCGGGGCCTGTGGAACACCTTCCGTACCTGCGGCCGTGACGACCAGCAGGGCGCCGTAGCAGGCTCCTTCATCGCCGCCAACTTCAAGGACGCCAAGGTTGCCGTCCTGCACGACAAGACGCCGTACGGCCAGGGTCTTGCAGACGAAACCAAGAAGTTCATGAACGAAGCCGGCGTCACCGAAGCCGTCTACGAAGGCGTGAACATCGGCGACAAGGACTTCTCGGCCCTCATCGCCAAGATGAAGGAAGCCGGCGTTTCCGTCGTCTACTGGGGCGGCCTGCACACCGAGTTCGGCCTCATCGAGCGCCAGGCTGCCGACCAGGGCCTGAAGGCACAGTTCATCTCGGGCGACGGCATCGTCTCGAACGAGCTGGCCTCCATCGCCGGCGACGCCGTCGACGGCACGCTGATGACCTTCGCTCCGGACCCGCGCAAGAACCCGGCTGCCAAGGAACTCGTCGAGAAGTTCCGCGCTGCCGGCTTCGAACCGGAAGCCTACACGCTCTACTCCTACGCCGCTCTCCAGGTCATCGCTGAAGCCGCCAAGGCTGCCGGCGGCAACGACCCGCAGGCCGTCGCAGAAGCGCTCAAGGCAAAGGGCCCGTTCCAGACGGCTATCGGCGAACTCTCCTTCGACGAGAAGGGCGACATCACCCGTCCGGACTACGTCCTCTACACCTGGAAGAAGGGTGAAGACGGCAAGTACACCTACTCCGAAAACCAGTAATCAGTGCTGACGGAGCGGGCGGCGCATTGCCGCCGCCCGGCCGCATCCACCTTGGCCCGGCCTTTGTGCCGGGCTTTTTCATGGCCGCGGCCCGCTGGCTGCCGAAAAAAGGGAGCCGCCGTCATTTCCCGCTTGCGCAAAGCGCCGGGCCTGCCGAAAGTCCGGATATTGCGGAAACGAACAGACGAGGCGGATCTCATGCTGGACCTCAGGCCGAACTGCGAATGCTGCGACCGCAATCTTCCGCCCGAAAGCCCGGAAGCGATGATCTGCACCTTCGAATGCACCTTCTGCGCCGATTGCGCGGCGACCGTCCTCTCCGGCATCTGCCCCAATTGCGGCGGCGAGCTCGTGCGCCGGCCGGTGCGGCCGGCCGCCATGCTCGAAAAGCATCCGGCCACGACGAAAAGGGTGCTCAAGGCGGAAGGCTGCAAGCCTTCGCGGGCGGCGTGACATGAGCCTGCGCGCGCTCCTCCTTGCCGCCTGCGCGGCCCTCATGCTCTCGCCGTCCTTCGCCGCCGCGCAGGACGACGAGCCCGAGGTCGACTGCGAGAACGCCACCACGCAGATGGAGATGAACATCTGCGCCGGCCGCGACTATCAGGCCGCCGACGACGAACTGAACGCTATCTACAGGAAGGCGGTCGCGGCGGCGGAGACCATGGACCGCGAACTGAAGGACATGGACGAGCAACTCGTCGGCGCCGTCGATGCCCTGAAGCGCGGCCAGCGCGCCTGGATCGGCTATCGCGACGGCCAGTGCGACCTCGCCGGCTTCGAGGCGCGGGGCGGTTCCATGGAGCCCATGCTGGTTTCCGGCTGCCTTGCCGACCTGACGCGCAAGCGCACGGCCGAGCTGAAGGCCTTCTACGAGCCGGGCGACTGAGGACGCATATCCCATGTTGCGCAGCATCGTCATCGTCGGCAATGGCAATGTCCCGGAGGGGCTTGCCGCAACCATCGACGCCGCCGATCTCGTGATCCGTTTCAACGGGTGCCGCTCGGCGGGCCGGGGCGGCATGAAGACGGATATCGTCGCCGTCTGCAATACGGGGCGCCCGGCGCTGGAGATGCTTGCCGGCGGGCGCTGGAAGGCGAGCGCGACGGTGCGGCAGGCACGGGAAATCTGGTGCGTGCGCACGGCCGAGGTTTTCGCCGCCCTGCGCGCGCCGCTTGCCGTGACCCATCCCGACCTCGACGACTTCTGCGACGACTATACGCTCGGTTTCGAAACTTTCGCCCGCGCCACCGGCCGGCGGCTTGCCGCCGTTCCCGCGGACGTCCACCGCCGCCTCGATCGTTCGCTAGCCGCTTTCGCGCCGGCCCCTTACGTGGTCCCGAGCTCGGGGCTGGTCGCCATCGCCCATGTGCTCGACAATCTTGCAGGGGTGGGCGACCGCGTGTCGATCGCCGGCTTCGGCCATGAGGGCTGGCAATGGCATCCCTTTGCCGCCGAGCGGCGCTGGGTGGAGGACCGCATTGCCGCCGGCCGCCTCGAAAGGCTCGATCCCCCGGAACCAGCGCCCGAAAAGGGACGGTTAAATTTCTATGCAATGAATTAGCCGTCTCTGAAAGGAAATGCCTTAGGATGCGGGAAAACGGGCGCATTCCGCCCTGCCGGGCCGTCTGTGCCGGAACTGCGGCAGGACGTGGCGGCTTCGCCCTTGCAGGACTTGCTTTTGGAGAGATCGATGCAAGGCAGGCTGGTCCTCTGGCTGAGGGCGCAGATCGAACTCGGCGTTTTCGAAACGAAGGCGGATATCTCGGCCTTCGTGCTGAATACCGTTCTGGTGGCGACGACGCTTGCGACCGCGACCTATCTGATGGCGGCGGCGATCCTCGCCTATTTCGGCCTTCTGCCTTATTCGCTGCGCGCGGCCATCGGCTTCGGCGGTTCCACGACCATCGTGATCGCGGCGAGCGTGACGACGCTGCTTGCCTGGCTGATCGGAACGGCGATCCACGAGCTTTCGCTGTCGCATGCCGAATTCGAGCGCCGCAGCCGCCTGGATGCGCTCTCCGGCCTCTACAATCGCGGCGCCTTCTGCGAGGCGCTGGCGCAGGCCCGCGACGCCGGCTTTTTCGTGCTGTTCGACATCGACCGTTTCAAGGCGGTCAACGACCGGCACGGCCATGCCACGGGCGATGCGGCGATCGTCGCGGTGGCGGAGGAATTGCGGCGGGTCTTTCTGCCGAAGCATCTGGTGGGACGTTTCGGCGGCGAGGAATTCGCCGCCTTCATCCGCAGCGGCGACCGCAGCGATTGCTATCTCCTCGTCGAGGAAGCGCGCCGCTCGGTGGCCGGCCGGCGGATCGCCGGCGATGCGGCGCCGCTCGCCGTCACGCTTTCGGCGGGAATCGCGAACAGGCCGTCCGGCCGTCCCTTCGAGGCCGTCTACGAGGGGGCGGACCGCGCCCTCTATCTTGCCAAGTCGCTCGGGCGCGACCGCACCGTTCATGAGGACGAGAGCGAGGCGCTGCTGGCGCCCAGCCGCAGGGCCGCCGCAGCCAGCGGGCGGACGTCGGGGCGGACGGAACTCAAACCCTGCGCAGGGCTTCGGGATCGCTGATCTGTACGAGGCGTCCGCGTACGTTGACGCCGTGTCCCCTCAGCAGGCAGAAGGCGCGCGAAAGCGCCTCGGGCGCCAGCCCCAGTTTTCCGGCAAGCAGGCTTTTCTGGTAGGGCAGGCGGAAGGAGACGGCCCGGCCGTCCGACGTGCAATAGCCGAGGAGGTAGCGTGCGACGCGCTGCGGCGCGGTGTACAGGCGATCGTCCGCGAGGCTGGCGAAGACCCTGGAGAGCTGGGCGGAGAGCATGGTGGCAAGCGCCGCGCTGAGGTCCGGCCGGCGGCTTGCGATCTCGCGCACGCGCCTGAGGTCGAAACGGGCGGTCAGCGCCGATTCCGCCGCCTGCGCGGTGGCGGCATAGCGGGCGGCGCCGAGCATGGCGCTCGCGCCGATCATGTCGCCGGGCCCGTAAAGTTCCACGTCCGCTTCCCGCCCGTCCGGATCGAGCTTGTAGAGCCGGACATAGCCGGACAGGACGCAATGCAGCATGTCGGCGGGCTCGCCCTCGCGGAAGAGGATCTGGCGGGCAGGCAGGTTGCCGATGACCGCGATCTCCATCATCGCCGCGACGCTTTCCACGCCGAGCGCGGAAAGAAGGCTGGAGTTCAGCAGGGTTTCACGTTCCCGGGCGCCGGGTTTCATCAGCCTGTTCATCGATCTCACTCCATGCTCCCGAGGGCATCGTTCGTTCTTCGATTGGAGAACGATAGCCGAGGTCGGACAAGCGTGGTTTGATTTCGATCAAAGAACAAAGCGGCCGGCGCGATCCTGCGCGCCGGCCGCCATTGTTGGCAGCGATGGCCTACTCGGCGGCGAGCGTCGAGTGATGCACCACGGTGAAGGGCTTGCGCTCGCCGTTTCGCTTCTCGAGCGTCTCGATGCGCTTTTCCAGCTCGTCGACCTCGCGCGCGGTCTCCCCGGCAAGGCGGGTGAGGTCGGCGGGCTCCATGGCTTCCGGCTCCTCTTCCTTCTTGCCGATGAAGCGGCCGAAGATCCAGCCGAGCAGGCGCGACAGGTCGTCCATGATCAGGAAGAAGGACGGCACGACGATGAGCGAAAGCACCGTCGAGACGATGATGCCGCCTATCACGGCGATCGCCATCGGCGAGCGGAACGCGCCGCCTTCGCCGACGCCGAGGGCGGAGGGCAGCATGCCGGCCGACATGGCGATGGAGGTCATGACGATGGGGCGGGCGCGCTTGCGGCCGGCCTCGATCATCGCATGCACGCGCTCCATGCCCTGGTGGCGCATCTCGATGGCGAAATCGACGAGCAGGATGGCATTCTTCGTCACGATACCCATCAGCATCAGGATGCCGATGAGGACGGGCATGGAGAGCGCGTTCTGCGTGAGGATCAGGCCGGCGGCCACGCCGCCGATGGCGAGCGGCAGCGACAGCAGGATGGTGAAGGGCTGGATCACGTCCTTGAAGAGCAGGATCAGCACCATCAGCACCAGAAGCACGCCGAGCAGCATGGCATTGCCGAAGGATTGCTGCATCTCCGCCTGGATCTTCGCATCGCCGCTTTCGGCGAACTGCACGGTCGGCGGCATGTCGATGCTGGACGCGATCTCCTTGAAGCGGGCGGTTGCCGTGTCGAGCGCCACGTCCGGCTTCAGGTCCGATCCGATCTCCACGACGCGGTTGCGGTCATGCCGCTTCACCGAGCTCGGGCCTTCCGAATAGGCGATGTCCGCGACGGAGGAGAGGGGCACGAACTGGCCGTTCGACGCCTGGATCTTCAGGTTGCGGATGGCCGCGAGATCGGTGCGGAAGCTGCGGTCGAGCTGCACGCGGATCGGGATCAGCCGGTCGTCGAGCGAGACCTTGGAGAGCTGTGAATCCACGTCGCCGATGGTGGCGACGCGCACCACTTCGGCGATCTGCGCCGTGGTGATGCCGAAGCGGGCCATCTCGTCGTCACGCGGGTGGATCTGCAGTTCGGGCCGTGGCAGCGAGCCTTCCGAGCTGACATTGGCAAGGGCCGGATCGGCGCGCAGCTTGGCTTCCAGCACGGCGACGGTCCTGTTGAGGTCCGCCTCGTTGTTGGAGAGCAGGTTGAACGCGAGGTCGCGCTCGCCGCGGTCGTTGAGCTTGATGATGCGCACGTCGGGAATGTCGCGCAGGCTCGCGAAGATTTCCTTCTCGATATCCCACTGGGGACGCAGGCGCCCCGTCGCCTCCATCTTCGGCAGATGCGGGCCGATCACCGGCAGGCGGCCGAGAACGTCGTTCACCAGCTTGTAGGCGAGCGAATGTTCCAGCTTGTCGAGGATGACCGTGACGGAGGCGCGGCGCAGCTCCAGGTCGCCCTTCGGCGAGGAGCCGCCGAGCACGAAGACGCTTTCCACGCCGTCGATGTGCTTGATCCGGTCGTAGATCTGCGTTGTCGTGCGGTCCGTGTCGTCGAGCATGGCATCCGGCGGAAGCTCGACGGACAGCACGATGCGCGAGGCGTCTTCCGGCGGCATGAAGCTGCCCGGCACGGTGAAGAGCAGGCCCACGGAGGCGACGAGGAAGATGATGGCGCCGATGAGCGTCGCATAGCGGGCATACCAGGTGCCGGCCGTCTTGCTGACGAGCCAGGTATAGCCGCGCATGAAGCGGCCTTCCTTCTCCTCGCCATGGCCATCCGCATCGCCCGAGCGCATGAGATAGGCCGCCATGACCGGCGTGATGAGGCGCGCCACGGTGAGCGAGAAGAACACCGCGACGGCGACCGTCAGGCCGAACTGGATGAAATACTGGCCCGGAATGCCCGGCATGAAGGAGACCGGCACGAAGACCGCGATGATGGTGAAGGTGGTGGCGATCACCGCAAGGCCGATCTCGTCGGCAGCCTCGATGGCGGCCCGGTAGGGCGACTTGCCCATGCGGATATGCCGCGCGATGTTCTCGATCTCCACGATGGCGTCGTCGACGAGGATGCCGGTGGCGAGCGTCAGCGCGAGGAAGGAGACGAGGTTCAGCGAGAAGCCGAGCAGGTCCATGACGAAGAAGGTCGGGATCGCCGAGAGCGGCAGCGCCACGGCCGAGATCAGCGTCGCCCGCCAGTTGCGCAGGAACAGCAGCACCACGGCGACGGCCAGCAGCGCGCCTTCCAGCAGCGTGTGGAGCGCGGCCTCGTAGTTGCCGTAGGTGAAGTAGACCGCGTCGTCGACGAGCTGGATGGAAACGTCCGGATTTTGCTTGCGCACGCCCTGGAGGGCCGCGTCGACGGACCCGGCGACGGTCACTTCGCTGGCGCCCTTGGAGCGGAAGACGGCGAAGGTCACGACCGGATTGCCGTTGAAGCGCGAGAAGGAGCGCGGCTCCTCGTAGGTGTCGGAGATCTTGCCGAGCTCGGAAAGCCGCACGAAGCGGCCGTTCGGCAGCGCGATCATCGTGCTGGTCAGGCGCTCGACGGAGCGGGCGTCGCCCAGCGTGCGGATCGCCTGCTCGGCGCCGGCGATCTGGCCGCGGCCAGAGCCGGTATCGGCGTTCATCGCGCGGATCTGGCGGTTCACGTCGGCGGCGGTGACGCCGTAGGCCTGCAGCTTGTCCGCGTTGAGGTCGATGCGCACCTCGCGGTCGGCGCCGCCGAAGCGGTCGATCTTGCCGATGCCGGGCTGGCCCTGGAGGGCGCGCTTGATCTTGTCGTCGACGAACCAGGACAGCTCTTCCAGCGTCATGTTGGGCGAGGAGACGGCGAAGGTCTGGATCGCCTGGCCTTCCACGTCGATCTTGGTGACGACCGGCTCGTCCACCGAGGCCGGCAGGTCGCTGCGGATGCGGTCGATCGCGTCCTTGACGTCCTGGAGCGCCTGGTTGGTCGGCTTTTCGATCTTGAAGAGGATGGAGGTGATGGAGCTGCCGTCGGTGATGGTCGAGGCGATGTCGTCGACGCCTTCGATGCCGGCGACGGCGTCCTCGATCTCCTTCGTCACCTGGACTTCCAGCTCGGCCGGGGCAGCGCCGCTCTGCGTGACGCTGACGGCGACGACCGGCACGTCGATATTGGGGAAGCGCGTGATGGGCAGCGAATAAAAGGACTGGATGCCGACATAGACCAGCAGGAAAAATGCCAGCAGCGGCGCAATCGGATTGCGAATGGACCAGGCTGAAAAATTCATGTCCCCAAAATCCTCGATAAGAGACCAGACGTATCCCGGACGCCGGTTCCACCGGCTTTGCCCGTCATGCGGCCGGGCGCCCCGACCCGGCATCGCCTTCAACCCGGAAGCGAAGGCCGCCCCGCCGCGGCGGGGCCTTCACGTCATTTCGCGGCCGAAGCCTCTTCGGCATGGACCGGATTGACCCGGTCGCCGTCGCGTACATAGGCGCCGGCCTTGGCGACCACCTCGTCGCCGGCCGAAAGACCCTTGACGATCTCGATCGCCTGTCCGTCCTGGATGCCGGTTTCGACCGGCACCAGCGTCACGATGCCGTTCTCGACCTTGCGGGCCACCGTCTTGCCGTCCGTCGCGGTGACGGCGGAAAGCGGCAGGGTGATGCCCTTTTTCTCCGCAGCGACGATCTCGGCGCTGGCGAACATGCCGGCGCGCGCCTTGCCCGGTTCGTCGAAGCGGATATAGACATGGCCGAGGCGGCTTTGCGGATCGAGCGTCGGCTCGACGAGGCGAACCTTGCCGGAAAGCGTGGCTGCGCCGCCGGCGAGCGTGACGGTCGCTTTCTGGCCCGGCTCGAGCTTGAGGACGCCGTCCTCGGCGACGTCGGCCTTCAGCTCGATCTCGCCGTCGCGGATGACGGTGAAGAGCGGCGAGCCGCTGCCGCTGGCGATCGCGCCGATCTTGGCCGTGCGGGCCGAGACGATGCCGGCGACCGGCGATTTCACGGCGGTACGGGCGAGCTTCAGGTCGATATCGTCGATCTGCGACTGCGCCACCTTGATGTCGGCCTCGGACACCGCGACCGCCTGTTCGGCGGACTTGACGCGGGCGAGGGCGGCATCCGCGCTGGCGACGGCCTGGTCGGCCGCGGCCTGCGACTGGGAACCGGACTTGACGAGCTTCAGCGCCCTGTCGCGGGCGCGCACGGCCTCGTCGGCATTGGCCTTGGCCTCGGCGAGCTGCGCCTTGATCTGCGCAAGCGCGGCTTCGGCCTTGGCGAGGCTCGCCTCGGTCTGGCTCTTCTGCAGCACGAGCGCGTCGTCGTTCAACGTGGCGAGCGTGCCGCCGGCCTCGACCTTGTCGCCGACATCGGCCTCCAGCGTGCGGATGGAAAGACCCTCGACGAGGGGCGTGACATAGACTTCCTCGACGGCCTGCACCGTGCCGGTTGCGATCACCCGGTCGACGATGGGGCGCATCTCGGCGGCGGTGACGACGATGGCCGGAAGGTTCTGCGTCTGCTGCTGTTCTGCCGCGTCACCCTTGGCCGCATCGGCGGCGAAGGCGGGGCTTGCCGCCAGAAGGGCCGCGAGGGAAAAAGAAAAAACATTCCGGTGTCCAGAAGCCATAGGCCGAACTTTCCCAAAAACATGAATTTATGATTCTGGTCCGAACGTTCTTGTCGTGTTCTGGCCGGACCTGCATTCCATCTGCATGGCGGACACGGAAGAGGCCAGCCCCGCCTCCTCCTGCTCCCCTGGTGCGGTCTATGTAGTCGGCGTCCGCCGGCCTTACAAGGGGTAACGAAATGGTGCCTCATTATTTTAGTTAACCGGCATTTCCAGAGCCGCCAAAACAAAACGTGCGGGGGAAGGGCCCCCGCACGTTCCGCATTCTGCATCGTTGCCGTTATTTCAGCGCTTCGTCGGTGACCTCATGCGTCCAGGCGCCTTCCGGCTCCTTGGAGATGACGGGGTCGGAGCCGCCGGCAAGCAGCGATTCCACCGTGCGCTTGTAGTCGGCCTCGTCGAGCGCGCCGTTGGAGCCCTCGGTCAGCTTGACGACCTCGCCCATCATGAACTTCTGGTGCGCCTCGGTCTGGGCGCCGGTCGAGTCGTTCTCCAGAACGATCTCGGCGGCTTCGTCCGGGTGTTCGGCGGCATATTTCCAGCCCTTCATGGAGGCGCGCACGAACTTGACCATCTTCTCCTTGAAGGCCGGGTCCTTGAGCTTGTCTTCCAGCACGTAGAGGCCGTCTTCCAGCGTGGCGACGCCCTGGTCCTCGTACTTGAAGGTTACGAGGTCCTCCGGCTTGATGCCGGCATCCAGCACCTGGCCGTATTCGTTATAGGTCATGGTGGAGATGCAGGCGGCCTGCTTCTGGATCAGCGGATCGACGTTGAAGCCCTGCTTGAGCACCGTCACGCCGTCCGGCCCGCCCTCGGTCGGGATCTTCAGGTGGCTCATCCAGGACAGGAACGGATATTCGTTGCCGAAGAACCAGACGCCGAGCGTCTTGCCCTTGAAGTCGTCGGGGCTCTTGACGCCGGATTCCTTGAGACAGGTCAGCATCATGCCGGAGGACTTGAAGGGCTGGGCGATGTTGACGAGCGGAACGCCCTTTTCGCGCGTGGCGAGGGCGGACGGCATCCAGTCGACGATGACGTCGGCGCCGCCGCCGGCGATCACCTGCGCGGGCGCGATGTCCGGGCCGCCCGGCTTGATCTCGACGTCGAGGCCTTCCTCGTCGTAGAAGCCCTTGTCTTTCGCGACATAGTAGCCGCCGAACTGGGCCTGGGTCACCCATTTGAGCTGGAGGACGACCTTGTCGGCGGCCCCGGCCTGGAACGCGGCAAGCGAGAAGGCGCTTGCCAGAAGCAGCGATGCAATCTTCGTTTTCATGTCAGTTCCCTCTTTCTTCTTGTTACGCCTGTCCACCGCGGACAGACGGGTGCCAGAACGTGACCGCCCGTTCGATGAGCGCGACGATCCCGTAGAAGGCGGAGCCAGCCACCGCGGCGACCGCGATTTCGGCCCAAACCATGTCGACATTCATGCGGCCCACTTCCGTGGAGATCCGGAAGCCCATGCCGACGATGGGCGTTCCGAAGAATTCGGCGACGATCGCGCCGATCAGCGCGAGGGTTGAGTTGATCTTGAGGGCATTGAAGATGAAGGGCCAGGCGGCCGGCAGGCGCAGCTTCACCAGCGTCTGGAACCAGTCGGCGGCATAGGTGCGCATCAGGTCGCGCTCCATGTGGCTGGTCGCGGCAAGGCCGGAGACCGTGTTCACCAGCATGGGGAAGAAGGTCATGATGACGACGACGGCGACCTTCGACTGCCAGTCGAAGCCGAACCACATGACCATGATGGGTGCGACGCCGATGACCGGCAGCGCCGAGACGAAGTTGCCGAGCGGCAGCAGCCCCTTCTGCAGGAAGGGCGAGCGGTCGATGAGGATGGCGACGAGGAAGCCGAGCCCGCAGCCGAGCGCATAGCCGACCAGCACGGATTTCAGGAACGTCTGGCGGAAGTCCGCCCAGAGCGTGGGCACGGAGCCGATCAGCCGGCCCCAGATCATGCTCGGCGGCGGCAGCAGCACCGAGGGCACATTGAAGCCCCTGACGATGCCTTCCCAGAGCACGAGGATGGTGGCGCCGAAGATCAGCGGCACGGCAAGGCGCGCCGCGCGGTCGGCGGCAGGATTGCGGAACTTGCGCCGCACCAGCCATTCGTTGAAGGCCCAGGCGGCGAGCCAGAAGACGACGGCGGCGATCAGGATGGAAAGCTTCATGCCCGTGCCCCCATGCGCTTGAGGACGAGGTTGTGCGCGATGCCGACGACGATGACGAGCAGCGCCGCGACGCCCGCCGCCATGAAGAGCGCCGCCCAGATCTGCACCGTCTGGCCGTAATAGGAGCCGGCAAGCAGGCGCGCTCCGAGACCGGCGACGGCACCCGTCGGCAGTTCCCCGACGATGGCGCCGACGAGCGAGATGGCGACCGCCACCTTCAGCGAGGTGAAGAGATAGGGCATGGAGGCCGGCCAGCGCAGCTTCCAGAAGGTCTGCATCGACGAGGCGTTGTAGGTGTGCATCAGGTCGAGCTGGATCTGCTCGGGGCTGCGCAGGCCCTTCACCATGCCGACGACGATGGGGAAGAAGGAAAGATAGGTCGAGATCAGCGCCTTCGGCATCAGGCCGGAAATGCCGATGGCGTTCAGGACGACGATGATCATCGGCGCGATGGCGAGGATGGGGATCGTCTGGCTGGCGATGACCCAGGGCATCAGCGAGCGGTCCATCGCGCGGTTGTGCACGATGGCGATGGCGAGCAGGATGCCGAGCACCGCGCCCATGGCGAAGCCGAGCAGTGTCGCCGACAGCGTGATCCAGGCATGGTAGACGAGGCTGCGCTTGGAGGTGATCGCCTTGTTGACCGTCGTGTCCCAAAGCTCGGCGAAGACCTGGTGCGGCGCCGGCAGCACGGGCCGCTCCTGCATCATCGTCTTCGGCAGGAGCTCCATGAAGCCGATCGTCCCGCCGGCCCGCGCGGCCGTGTCGCGCTCGAACGGCGCGTTGAGCACGACGACGAAGACGTACCAGAGAACGAGAAGGGCAAGCAGCACCGTGCCGATCGGCAGCAGGCGGTCGCGGAGGAAGCGTGTCCCGCCCATGGCTCAGCTCCGCGCCGGAATGTGTGCGAAGGCGTGTACCTTCGTCAGATGGGCGGCTATCCGGCTTTCGATCGTCAGCACGACATGGTCCGGGCCGTCGAGCACCTGATCATTGTCGAAACGCAGGACAGTGAAGCCGTGGGATTTCAGGAATGCATCCCGCCGCAGATCGTGACGGCGGCCGCTGTCCGTTTCATGGCTGTCGCCGTCGACCTCGACAACGATGCGTGCGGAGAGCCAGGCGAAATCCGCGATGTAGGGGCCGATCGGCGTTTCGCGCCGAAAGCGCGCACCGCGAGGGCGGAAGTCGCGCAGGATATCCCACATGACCTGCTCCGCCTTCGTCAATTCATGGCGCAGGGTGCGGGCGCGGGTTCTTGTTTTCGGCTTGATGTTCGAGTGCGGCATGGTGAAGGCCCCTCCCCAACCCCTCCCCACAAGGGGGAGGGACTTAATCGGCCGCTCCGTATCGTGCCCTTGTGTCGTTTCTACTAGTAGTAACCTTCTCAAGGAAATGCGGCGGGAGCGGCATCGTAAGTCCCTCCCCCTTGTGGGGAGGGGTTGGGGAGGGGCCTTCGCAACCATCATCACGCATGCTCCTCGTAGCTGTGGCCGGCGCGCAGGCCTTCGCGGACGCGGTGGGCGATTTCGAGGAATTCGGGGGTTTCGCGGATGCCGAGGGGGCGGTCCTTCGGCAGGGGGGATTCGATGATGTCGGTGACGCGGCCGGGGCGGGGGCTCATGACGACGATCTTCGTCGAGAGATAGACGGCCTCGGGGATGGAGTGGGTGACGAAGCAGATGGTCTTCTGCGTCGCGGCCCACAGCTTCAGGAGCTGCTCGTTGAGGTGGTCGCGCACGATCTCGTCCAGCGCGCCGAAAGGCTCGTCCATCAGGAGAAGGTCGGCGTCGAAGGCAAGCGCCCGGGCGATGGAGGCGCGCTGCTGCATGCCGCCGGAAAGCTGCCAGGGATATTTCTTGCCGAAGCCGGAAAGGTTGACGAGGTCGAGCGTGCGCGCGATGCGCGCCTGCCGGTCCTCCTTCGAATAGCCCATGATCTCCAGCGGCAGGGCGATGTTCTTTTCGATGGTGCGCCAGGGATAGAGCGCGGCGGCCTGGAAGACATAGCCGTAGGCGCGTTGCCTGCGGGCTTCCTCCGGCGTCATGCCGTTGACGGTGATCGTGCCGGAGGTCGGCTTTTCGAGGTCGGCGATGACGCGCAGGAACGTCGTCTTGCCGCAGCCGGACGGGCCGATGAAGGAGACGAAATCGCCCTTGCCGACCGAAAGGTCGACGCCGGTTAGCGCCGTGACGGGGCCGTCGGCGGTCTGGAAGGTAAGGCCGAGATCTCTCGCGGAAACGACGGTATCGGACGGGGGCATGCTGGTCATCCTCCGGCGCCTCGCACGGCGCGGTTTTCGGCAGACTGCATGTCCATTCCCGGCATTGCAATCGGCATTGTCTGGCGTATCACTTTGGGCACGGGATTCTTGCGCTGGAGGTCAGCATGGCAGTGGAGACGAAGGCCGAATGCCGGGTCGTGCGCCCCGGCGGAACCTATGACGGAAAGCAGGGATTCAGCTATTTCGAGGGCATCGCCCGCGAGACAGTCGGCTCGTCCGGCATCTGCATGCATCTTCTGACGATCCCGCCGGGCGGACGGGCGAAGGCGCATATGCACGAGCGCCACGAGACGGCGATCTACATGCTCTCGGGCGAGGCGCACACCTGGTATGGCGAGCGGCTGGAGAACCATGTGATCGTCAGGGCAGGGGAGATGTTCTACATCCCCGCCGGCGTGCCGCATCTGCCCGCCAACCTCTCCGCCGAGCCGGCGTCCGCGGTTATCGCCCGGACAGACCCGCACGAGCAGGAGAGCGTGGTGCTTCTGCCGCATCTGGAGGCGCTGGTTCCGGGGTAGAGGGCGGGCCCTCCGCCTCAAGACGTTATTCGGCATAGCCAAGCCCTCCTTCTCCCCGCTTGCGGGGAGAAGGTGCCGGTAGGCGGATGAGGGGCGGTTGCGACCGAATGAGAGGGGCGCCAATGGGAATTTGGCGGAATGCCCGCCCCTCATCCCGCTGCCGCGACCTTCTCCCCGCAAGCGGGGAGAAGGAGCAGGAGGCAGGCTTTTCCCATAGCGAATGGTTATCCCGCGCTTGAGACAGAGGGGGGTATATGCCGCTCGCCCGCCTTTCATGACTTGCACCGCATGAGCGGCCCCCAGCGCGTGCCGTCCGGGAGGCCGACGGTGTAGCCGCCGCTGTCGGGCGTCAGCGTCATTTCGTAGGGCGTTGTCTCCGCGGAGCCTTCCTCGTGGCATTCGGCGGCGATTTTCGTCGCGCCGCCGACGGATTTGCCTTCTCCCTTGAATTCGCAATAGGAAACGGCGGTGGTCACGCCCTGCCCGTCGAGCAGGAAGAAGATGTCGGCGCCGGAGGATTCTCCGGTCTCTGCATAGCGGCAGCCTTCCTTGTCGCCGTATTTTCCCTCGACGATATCGGCCGCGCCGGCCGGCCCGGCGAGCGCGATGGCGAGGAGAAGGGCGGGAGCGAGGCGGCCGGTGCGCGTCATACGCCGCTCGCCGGAATGCCGCTGCGCTCGACCTTGCGCGGCGCGGTGATCTCCTTCCAGGTCGAAAGCGCCTTGTTGACGGCCGTGAACGGCTCGCGTCTGACGAACTGGCCGTGGCCCTCGCGGGTCTTGACGGTCGCCTCCTCGACGGCGACGACGCCGCGCGTCAGCGTGTAGCGCGGCAGGCCGGTGACTTCCTTGCCCTCGAAGACGTTGTAGTCGATGGAGGACTGCTGGCTCTTCGCCGAGATGGTCTTGGAGCGCTTCGGATCCCAGACGACGATATCGGCATCGGCGCCGACGAGGATTGCGCCCTTACGCGGATAGACGTTGAGGATCTTCGCGATGTTGGTGGAGGTGACGGCGACGAACTCGTTCATCGTCAGTCGGCCGGTGTTGACGCCGTGCGTCCAGAGCAGCGGCATGCGGTCCTCAAGGCCGCCTGTGCCGTTCGGGATTTTCCGGAAATCGCCGACGCCGGTGCGCTTCTGGTCCGTCGTGAAGGCGCAATGGTCGGTGGCGACCACCTGCAGCGAGCCGGAGGCAAGGCCGGCCCAGAGCGAATCCTGGTGCAGCTTGTTGCGGAAGGGCGGGCTCATCACGCGGCGGGCGGAGTGGTCCCAGTCCTTGTTGAAATATTCGCTCTCGTCGAGCGTCAGGTGCTGGATCAGCGGCTCGCCGTAGACGCGCATGCCGTTCTGCCGGGCGCGGCGGATCGCCTCGTGCGACTGTTCGCAGGACGTGTGCACGACATAGAGCGGCGCGCCCGCCATGTCGGCGATGATGATGGCGCGGTTCGTCGCCTCGCCCTCGACGGACGGCGGGCGCGAATAGGCGTGGCCTTCCGGCCCGTTGTTGCCCTCGTCCATCAGCTTCTGCTGCATGGCGGCGACGACGTCGCCGTTTTCCGCATGGACGAGCGGCAGCGCGCCGAGCGCGGCGCAGCGCTGGAACGAGGCGAACATCTCGTCGTCGTTCACCATCAGCGCGCCCTTGTAGGCCATGAAATGCTTGAAAGTGTTGATGCCCTTTTCTTCTACGATGGTCTTCATCTCGTCGAAAACCTGCTCGCCCCACCAGGTGACGGACATGTGGAAGGAGTAGTCGCAGTTCGCGCGGGTCGACTTGTTGTCCCAGCGCTTCAGCGCGTCGAGCAGCGACTGGCCGGGGTCGGGCAGGCAGAAATCGACCACCATGGTCGTGCCGCCGGCAAGGCCGGCCCGCGTGCCGCTCTCGAAATCGTCGGCCGAATAGGTGCCCATGAAGGGCATTTCGAGATGCACATGCGGATCGATGCCGCCCGGCATGACGTAACAGCCCGCCGCATCCAGCACCGTGTCGCCGGAAAGGTCCGGCCCGATCTCGACGATCTTCCCGCCCTCGACCTTGACGTCCGCCTTGTAGGTGAGGTCGGCGGTGACAATGGTACCGCCCTTGATGACTGTGCTCATTGCAGACTTGCTCCCATCAATGCGTTTATCGAATTTCTCAGCGGCCAGATTTCTTATTTTGCGCCGCTTGGAAATAAACCGGGACAGAAAACGAGATTCTGTTTGTATGTTCTGTCGCGCCTTTGGTGCTCAATTCGCCCAGAGTCAGGACTTGTATTCCGCCAGTGCCCTCTTTGCTGACTGTCACGGCAATATCGAAAGTGACGAGCTGTTCGGAGAACACTTTTTCTCCATCTACGTAGCCGGGTGCTATCCAGAGTTCCGATGTATCTTTTGCTTCTGAGACGCCTTTGGTAATGTCCAAGAGGGTTTGCTTCACATATTCGTCAAGTTTCATCTCTTACCCCAAGTCCGCCTGTAAGCGCTCATCGCGAGGAGTTTGATTCCGCAATTCCCGCCGTCTCGATCACCGCATGGAGCAGGACGTCCGCGCCGGCGGCGGCCCATTCCTTGGAGATGTCCTCGGCCTCGTTGTGCGAGAGACCGCCGACGCAGGGGCACATGATCATCGTGGCGGGGGCGACCTTGGCCGCCCAGCAGGCGTCGTGGCCGGCGCCGGAGATGATGTTCATGTGGCTGTAGCCGAGGTCCTCGGCGGCCTTGCGGACGGTGGCAACCAGCGTCGGGTCGAAGGTGACGGGATCGAAATGGCCGACCGCCTCGACGGAACAGCCGACGCCGAGCGCCTCGCAGATTTTCGGCGCTTCCGCCTCGATGCGGGCGCGCATGCCGTCGAGCTTCTTCTGGTCGGGCGAGCGGATGTCGACGGTGAAGACGACCTTGCCGGGCAGCACGTTGCGCGAATTCGGCGAGAAGAAGACCTGGCCGACGCCGCCGACGGCGCCCGGCTGGTTCTCCATGGCGACGGTCTGCACCATTTCGAGGATGCGGGCCATGGCAAGGCCGGCATTGACGCGCATCGCCATCGGCGTCGAGCCGGTATGCGCCTCGCGGCCGGTCAGTGTGAATTCCAGCCACCACAGGCCCTGACAGTGGGTGACGACGCCGATGTCCTTCTTCTCGGCTTCGAGAATCGGGCCCTGCTCGATATGGTACTCGAAATAGGCGTGCATCTTGCGCGCGCCGACCTCTTCTTCGCCGACCCAGCCGATGCGCTTCAGCTCCTCGCCGAAGGTCTTGCCCTCCGGGTCCTTGCGGCCGTAGGCGTAATCCTGCGTATGCACGCCGGCGAAGACGCCGGAGGCGAGCATGGCGGGGGCGAAGCGGGCGCCTTCCTCGTTCGTCCAGTTGGTGACGACGATGGGGTGCTTGGTGCGGATGCCGAGGTCGTTCAGCGAACGGATGACCTCCAGGCCGGCGAGCACGCCGAGGACGCCGTCATACTTGCCGCCGGTCGGCTGGGTATCGAGATGCGAGCCGACATAGACGGGAAGGGCCTCGGGGTCTTCGCCCGCGCGGGTCATGAACATGTTGCCCATCGTGTCGACGCCCATGGTCAGGCCCGCGGCGTCGCACCATGTCTGGAACAGGCGCCGGCCTTCGGCATCGGCATCGGTGAGGGTCTGGCGATTGTTGCCGCCGGCAATGCCGGGGCCGATCTTCGCCATGTCCATGAGGGAATCCCACAGGCGGTCCGCGTTGACACGCATGTTCTCGCCGGGTGCGGCCATGTCGTATGCTCCCACGTCTTCGGGCTCTTCAAGCCCCATTTTGTTCCCGTCGGCTGGCGGCGCTCTGTTTGTTTTGCGCCTTCCGTTCAGAGCAGTTGCCTTTACTTGATAACTGTCTGATAATTTGACCGATTGGTAAACATTACAGCTTCCGTAGCGGCACTCAAGCCGAAAATCCAAAAACCTTGAGACCGCGCCCAAGAAAATGGCGGCTGGTTAAACTGGTGAATCTGGCGGCACTTTTCCCGAGGGAAGGTGCCGGCGAGGGGGCGACATGGCATTACCGAGGGCGGCGAGAACCCAGCGGCGCACACGCATCCAGGAGGAGAAGGAGGAGCGCATCCTCGAAGCGGCGCTGGAGGTCTTTTCCCTGCACGGTTTCCGCGGCGCGACCGTCGACCAGATCGCCGAGGTGGCGGGCATGTCCAAGCCCAATCTCCTCTATTATTTCCGCACCAAGGAGGCGATGCATCGCGCGCTCATCACCCGCGTGCTCGATACCTGGCTCGATCCGCTGCGCGAGTTCGATGCCGGCGGCAATCCCGTCTCGGAAATCCGCAGCTATATCCGCCGCAAGCTGGAGATGGCGCGCGACTTCCCGCGCGAAAGCCGGCTCTTCGCCAACGAGATATTGCAGGGCGCGCCGAACATCGAGGACGAGCTGAAGGGACCGCTGAAGGCGCTGGTCGACGAGAAGGCGGAGGTGATCCGCGCCTGGGCGAAGGCCGGAAAGATCGCCAAGTGCGATCCCTACCACCTCATCTTCTCCATCTGGTCGACGACGCAGCACTATGCCGACTTCGACGTGCAGGTGCGCGCCGTGTTGGGGCAGGACCAGGCCGGCGAGGGGCGTTTCGAGGATGCGGCGCGGTTCCTCGAACAGCTCTTCGTCACCGGCCTCGACATCAGCGAGCAGCCGGCCTGACGTTTCCGCTACGCTTCGTCAAGGAAGTCTTCCTATGCTCCTACGGTGGCATTCCCCGCAGGAAAGCCGCAATCGCCGGGCACAAGCGCCCCGCAGCAGGAAGGGTTTCATGACGACGGCCATCGACTTTGCGGATACGGACCGCAAGACGAGCGAACTGCTCGAGGACATCATCCATTCCATCAAGGACGAGCATATTACGCTGCGCGACCTTCTGGCGATGATGGGCGAGAGCGGGCTTCTCATGCTGTGCGCCCTCCTGTCGCTGCCCTTCCTTTTCCCTGTCTCCATTCCGGGCGTCTCGACGGTGTTCGGCGCCGGCATCGTGCTGATCAGCGCGGCGATCACGTTCAACCGGCTGCCCTGGCTGCCGCGGAAAGTCGCCGACCGGCGGCTGGAAAGCGGCAGGCTGAAGCCGGTGCTGGAGCGCGGCGTCACGGTGCTGCGCCGGTTCGACCGTTTCTTCAAGCCGCGCCTGATGTCGCTTGCCTCCGGCGCCGTGGTGAACCGCATCAACGGCCTCGTGCTGATGGGGGCGGGGCTCCTGCTGATGGCCCCGCTCGGCCTCATTCCCTTCTCCAATACCCTGCCGGGCATCGCCATCCTGCTGCTCGCCGCCGGCATTTCGCAGCGCGACGGGCTGGTGGTGCTCGCTGGCTACGTGATGGTCGTGCTGACGATCGCGTATTTCGCGGGGCTGGCGCTGCTGGCCTATGGGGCGGGGCAGAGTTTCAGCTTGTTCGGGTGAGAGGCGTCAGGCCGGCCGGCGGTTCCACGGCATCCGCGCGAGCAGCATGCCCATGCCGCACCAGCCGGTGGTGCCGGCAAAGACCAGCATGATGCCGATGACGCCGGCAAGGGCGAAGGCGGCCGTCAGGCCGGAAAAGCCCATTGCCACCAGGGCGGCGACCATGATGCCGACTGCGATCTGAACCTGCCGGAAAAGCGGGATCGCCGCCGGCTTCGCGTCGCCGACGACCGGCAGGCCCGCATCCTTCCAGGCGGCGATACCCCCTTCGAGATTGTAGATCGGGTGCGATGCGCCGGCCGATTCCGCGGTCTGGCAGGCCGTCTCACCGCGTCCTCCCTTCTGGCACTGGAAGATCACCTTGCGGGCGGCGGGAACCTGTGACGCCGCAAGCGCCGTGCCGAGCGACGTCAGGGGAATGGAGGCGGCGCAGGCGATATGCTCGGCGCGGAATTCGTCCGGCTCACGTACGTCGATCAGTACCGCCTCTCCGGAAGCGAGCCATCCGGCGGCGTCTTTTGGGGATACGGTTGCGATCATCTGTCAGTCCTTTGCGCAAAAACGGTTGTAGAGCACGGCCATGATCTCCATCACGGCCGGGTGGTCGATGGCGTAGAAGAGGGTGCGGTGATCGCGCCGGTAGCGCACGATCCCTTCCTCCTTCAGCTTGGCGAGGTGCTGCGACATCGAGGTCTGGGCGATGCCGGTCTCCTCGATGAGTTCGGTCACGCTGCGCTCGCCGTTCGCCAGCGCGCACAGGATCAGGAGCCGGTGGGAATTGGCGAGACCCTTCAGGAAGTCCGCCACCGTCTCGGCCTTTGCCGGCATCTCTTCGGTAATCGTCACGGTCGCCTCTTTACGATTTATATTTTTATGATATCAAGAAAATATGAAATGTAAAGCCGCAAGGAGCGACGCATGACGAAGGACTACAAGGCGATCACCCGGGACATCTCGGCCTATATGGGCGAGCTGCGCAAGCTGACGCCGGAGGCGATGCAGGGCTTCTCCGCTCTCGCGAAGGGCGCAGGCGCCGAGGGCGTGCTGGACAAGAAGACGAAGGAACTGATCGCGCTTGCCATCGGCGTGACGCAGCGCTGCGACGGCTGCATCGGCTTTCATGCCAAGGCGCTGCACGAGCTTAGCGCGAGCCGGCAGGAGATCGCGGAGGTGATGGCGATGTGCGTCTATATGGGCGGCGGGCCGGCGCTGATGTATGCGGCCGACGCGATGCGCGCCTACGACCAGTTTGCCGGGGCCTGAGGCCCCGGCAAAGGTTCGTTCATTCCGCAGCCTGGCGGGCCATCGGATTGTTCGGGTGCGTCGTCCAGTTGGCGTAGTTGGGATCGACCGGCTTGCCGGTGCGCTGGTCGAGCGTGCCGGGTTCGAGGCCCACCATGGTGATGCAGTTCTCGACCGGGCAGACGTTGACGCAGAGGTTGCAGCCGACGCACTCGTCCTCCATCACCTCGAAGTGCCGGACGCCGTCGACGAACTGCGTGATCGCCTGGTGCGAGGTGTCCTCGCAGGCGATGTGGCAGCGGCCGCACTTGATGCAGGCGTCCTGGTCGATATGGGCTTTCGCGATGTAATTGAGGTTGAGGTACTGCCAGTCGGTGACATTCGGCACGGCGCGGCCGATGATGTCGTCGAGGTTGCGGTGGCCCTTGGCGTCCATCCAGCTCGAAAGGCCGGTGATCATCTCCTGCACGATCTTGAAGCCGTAGGTCATGGCCGCGGTGCAGACCTGCACGTTGCCCGCGCCGAGCGCCAGGAATTCCGCCGCGTCCCGCCAGGTGGTGATGCCGCCGATGCCGGAGATCGGCAAGCCGTGGGTCTCCGGGTCGCGGGCGATCTCGGCCACCATGTTGAGCGCGATGGGCTTGACCGCCGGGCCGCAATAGCCGCCGTGCGAACCCTTGCCGCCGACCGTCGGGTTGGGGGCGAAACTGTCGAGGTCGACGGACACGATGGAGTTGATCGTGTTGATCAGCGAGACCGCGTCGGTGCCGCCGGCCTTTGCGGCGCGGGCGGGCTTGCGGATGTCGGTGATGTTCGGCGTCAGCTTGGTGATGACGGGCATGCGCGTATATTGCTTGCACCAGCGCACGACCATCTCGATATATTCCGGCACCTGGCCGACGGCGGCGCCCATGCCGCGCTCGGACATGCCGTGCGGACAGCCGAAGTTGAGCTCGATGCCGTCGGCGCCCGTCTCCTCGACGAGCGGCAGGATCGCCTTCCAGCTTTCCTCCTCGCAGGGCACCATGATCGAGGCGACGAGCGCCCGGTCCGGCCAGTTCATCTTCACCTGCTTCATCTCGGTGAGGTTGGTGTAGAGGTCGCGGTCGGTGATGAGCTCGATGTTGTTGAGGCCGAGAAGCCTGCGGTCGGCGCCCCAGATCGCGCCGTAGCGCGGGCCGTTGACGTTGACGACCGGCGGGCCCTCCTCGCCGAGCGTCTTCCAGACCACGCCGCCCCAGCCCGCCTTGAAGGCGCGCTCGACGTTGTAGGCCTTGTCGGTCGGCGGCGCGGAGGCGAGCCAGAACGGGTTTGGCGACTTGATGCCGACGAAATCGTTGCGAAGATCAGCCATGTCTCATCCTCCCCCTCAAGCGACGGCAACGGCCGGCTGCGCGGCGGCAGCGAGCATGCGGTTGATCGAATCGGCCGCGTCGCGGCCCTGCGCCACCGAGGTGACCGTCAGGTCCTCGCCGACCTTCACGCAGTCGCCGCCCGCCCAGACGTTGGCAACGGAGGTGCGGCCTTCCGCATCGACGGCGATGCGCCCGCCGGCCATGGCGAGCGCGCCGAGGCCGGCGGCCTCGAAGGTCTGGCCGATGGCCTTGAAGATCTGGTCGGCGGCGAGCGCCCCGATCTCGCCGGTGCCGGTAAGCCTGCCGTCGCGCATCTCGGTATATTCCACCTCGATGCCGGCGACCTGTCCGTCCCGCGCGATGACGCGCTTGGGCTGGAGCCAGTGGCGGATCATCACGCCCTTGGAAGCGGCGAGGTCCTGCTCGAAGGGCGAGGCGTTCATGTGCTCTTTGCCGCGGCGGTAGCAGATCGTCACCTCTTCCGCGCCGAGGAGCTTGGCCTGCACGGCCGCGTCGATGGCCGTCATGCCGCCGCCGATGACGACGACGCGCCGGCCGACCGGGACGGTCGCCTTGTCCGCCGCCTGCCGCAGTTCCGCGATGAAATCGACGGCGTCGACGACGCCGGGCGTATTCTCGCCTTCCGCGCCGAGCGCGTTGACGCCGGCAAGGCCCATGCCGAGGAAGACGGCGTCGAAATTGGCGGTGAGGTCGGCGAGCGTGAAGTCGCGGCCGAGCTTCAGGCCGTTCTTCACCTCGATGCCGCCGATGGAGAGCACGTAGTCGACTTCCGCTTGCGCGAAATCGTCGACCGCCTTGTAGGTGGCGATGCCGTATTCGTTGAGGCCGCCGGCCTTTTCGCGCGCTTCGAAGACCACGACGTCATGGCCGTTCATGGCGAGGCGATGGGCGCAGGCAAGGCCCGCCGGCCCGGCGCCGACCACGGCGACCGCCTTGCCGGTGCGGGCCGCGCGCTCGTAGAAATGCCTGTTCTCCGTCATCGCCACGTCGGTCGCGTAGCGCTGGAGGCGGCCGATTTCCACCGGACGATGCTCGGCGGTGTTGCGCACGCAGGCCTGCTCGCAGAGCGTCTCGGTGGGACAGACGCGGGCGCACATGCCGCCGAGGATGTTCTGGTCGAAGATGGTCTTCGCCGAGCCGAGCGGGTTGCCCGTCGAGATCTGGCGGATGAACAGCGGAATGTCGATGGAGGTGGGACAGGCCGTCATGCACGGCGCGTCGTAGCAGAAGTAGCAGCGGTCTGCGGCCACCAGCGCCTCATGGTCGTCGAGGCGCGGGTGAAGGTCGGAAAAGTTCGTCTCGTATTCGGAAGGCGCAAGACGCCCCCGTTGAATCCCAGATTGCGTCGTTCCCATCATTATCTCCCATTCGCGTGGGCTTTTTGGATAGGGAACGGTAACCCAGCTTTATTTTTTTATCAAACGGTAAAATTTCAAGGGGAATCCCGGTTTTCCAGGGCTTTTGGCGGATAAAAACATGATTTTTCGAGTTATGTTTTCTTTCCGCTTTCGCCCCGGCTGTCCTTGCCGCGCCATGAGATGACGTTTGACAGGTCGCATGAAAACATGCAGCAAATCGTCTGAAATGATGAGGTCGGGAATGGCGAAGCGGACGGAAGCAGCCGGGCGGCTGGACGATGCGGCAAGGGCCGGCTGGCTCTATTATGTCGCCGGCCGCACGCAGGACGAGATCGCCGCCGCCATGGGCATTTCCCGCCAGTCGGCCCAGCGTCTCGTGTCGCTGGCCGTCGCCGAGCGGCTGATCAAGGTGCGGCTCGACCATCCCATCGCCGAATGCCTGGAGCTCGGCGAGGCGCTCAAGCAGAAGTTCGGCCTCGTCCATGTCGATATCGTGCCGGGCGATCCGGGCTCCAGTTCCACCACGGTCGGCATTGCCGAGGCGGGGGCGGCGGAAATCGAGCGCTGGCTGAAGAAGGCCGAGCCCATCGTGCTCGCCGTCGGTACGGGCCGCACGCTGAAGGCCGCGATCGACCAGCTTCCGGCGATGGAATGTCCGCAGCACCGCATCCTGTCGCTGACGGGCAATATCGGGCCGGACGGCTCGGCCGCCTACTACAACGTCATCTTTTCCATGGCCGATGCGGTCAAGGCGCGGCACTATCCGATGCCCTTGCCGGTGCTCGTCTCCTCGACGGAGGAACGCGACCTCCTGCACCGGCAGAGCCTCGTGCAGTCGACGCTCCAGCTCGGCCGCGAGGCGGATGTCGCCTTCGTCGGTATCGGCGAACTCGGCGCGGATGCGCCGCTCTGCCTCGACGGCTTCCTCGATCCGCAGGAAATGGCCCGGCTGATGGAAGAGGGGGCCGTCGGCGAGATTTGCGGCTGGATGTTCGACCGCAACGGCAAGCTGCTCGAAGGCAGCATCAACGAGCGCGTCGCCTCCGTGCCGTTGCCGCCGCGCGAGACGACGACGGTGATCGGCCTTGCCAAGGGCAGGCGCAAATACGATGCCCTCCTTGCGGCACTGAGGGGCGGCATGATCAACGGCGTCATCACCGACGAGACCACGGCCCGCCACCTGCTTTCGGCCTGAGCCCGGCGCTTCGCCCCGGCGGCAAACACCGTCCCGAATAGAAATTTCCCATGCGATTCAAGGTGTGCGCGCGTCTGTGTGCGGTGCAGCATCGAATGGCCGTTGACTTTCTCCGGCATTCTGTGAGTAATTGCCCATGAGCGAAGCAAATGCTCAACATCCTTCTGGGAGGAAGATAATGAATTTGAGAACCCTTCTGCTGGGCACCTGCTCGGCTGCTCTCCTTGCCGGTTTCGCCAATGCCGAAACGCTGACCATCGCCACCGTCAACAACGGCGACATGATCCGCATGCAGGGCCTGACGGACGACTTCACGGAGAAGAACCCCGACATTCAGCTCGAGTGGGTGACGCTCGAGGAAAACGTGCTGCGCGAGCGCGTCACGACGGACATCGCGACGAAGGGCGGCCAGTACGACATCGTCACGATCGGCAACTATGAAGTTCCGATCTGGGCGAAGCAGGGCTGGCTCGTCGCGCTCGACGGCCTCGGCGCCGAATACGACGTCGACGACCTGCTGCCGGCGATCCGCGGCGGCCTTTCGGTCGACGGCAAGCTCTATGCCGCGCCGTTCTACGGCGAATCCGCCATGATCATGTACCGCAAGGACCTGTTCGAGAAGGCCGGCCTCACCATGCCCGATTCCCCGACCTGGGAATTCATCGGCGAGGCTGCCCGCAAGATCACCGACCGCGGCGCCGACATCAACGGCATCTGCCTTCGCGGCAAGGCCGGCTGGGGCGAGAACATGGCGTTCCTCACCGCGCTCAACAACTCCTTCGGCGGACGCTGGTTCGACGAGAACTGGCAGCCGCAGTTCGACCAGCCGGAATGGAAGGCCTCGCTGCAGTTCTACGTCGACATGATGAAGGATGCGGGCCCGCAGGGCGCCTCCTCGAACGGCTTCAACGAGAACCTGACGCTGTTCCAGCAGGGCAAGTGCGGCATGTGGATCGACGCGACGGTCGCCGCCTCGTTCGTCTCCAACCCGAAGGACTCGACGGTCGCCGACAAGGTCGGCTACGCGATCTTCCCGGATACGGGCAACGGCAACCACGGCAACTGGCTGTGGTCGTGGAACCTTGCCGTGCCGGCAAGCTCGACGAAGGCCGAGGCTGCGCAGAAGTTCATCGCCTGGGCGACCAGCAAGGGCTACACCGAGCTCGTCGCCAGCAAGGAAGGCTGGGCGAACGTTCCTCCGGGCACGCGCACCTCGCTCTACAAGAGCGAAGACTACCAGAAGGCAGCCCCCTTCGCCGCGCCGACCCTTGCTGCGATGGATGCGGCCGACATCACCAAGCCGTCGGTCAAGCCGGTGCCCTATACGGGTGGCCAGTTCGTGGCGATCCCTGAATTCCAGGGCCTCGGCACGACGGTCGGCCAGCTCTTCTCGGCGGTGCTCGCCGGCCAGTCCTCCGTGGACGACGCCCTTGCACAGGCCCAGACGACGGCCGTGCGCGAAATGACCCGCGCCGGCTACATCAAGTAAGCCACCTCCCCAAGGACAGGCTGCCCGGGATGCGTTCCGGGCAGCCGTTGAACGGGATATCTGTTCCGGCGCTTGCCCCTCATCCCCTTGCCGGGACCTTCTCCCCGCAAGCGGGGAGAAGGAGGAAAACGGCAAGCCCATCGTTCCTCGCCCCGCTTGCGGGGAGAGGATGCCGGCAGGCAGGTGAGGGGCCGCTGTCGCCCCTATGTGAATGACAGCATCGGCCGGCTAGCGGCTCTCGGGAGGAAACCATGGCGACGGAGAACACGCGCGGTCTTGCGCGGCTGATGTTGGCGCCCTCTGTGGGCTTGCTTCTGATCTGGATGATCGTGCCGCTGGCGATGACGCTGTGGTTCTCGTTCCAGAACTACAACCTCCTCAATCCGGCGAATGTCAGCTGGACAGGTCTCTTCAACTACAAATTCTTCTATACGGATCCGGCCTTCTTCCAGTCGATCTGGAACACGCTGCTGATCGTCGGCGGGGTGCTGCTCATCACCGTCGTCGGCGGGGTCGCCATCGCGCTCCTGCTCGACCAGCCGATGTGGGGGCAGGGGATCGTGCGCATCATGATCATCTCGCCCTTCTTCGTCATGCCGCCGGTGGCCGCGCTCGTGTGGAAGAACATGATCATGCATCCGGGCTACGGGGTGCTGGCGGATATCAACCGGGCGCTCGGCTTCCAGCCGATCGACTGGTTCGCCCAGTTCCCGCTGCTGTCGATCGTCATCATCGTCGCCTGGCAATGGCTGCCGTTCGCCACGCTGATCCTGCTCACCGCGCTACAATCGCTCGACGGCGAGCAGAAGGAAGCGGCGGAAATGGACGGCGCCGGCTTCGTCTCGCGCTTCGTCTACCTGACGCTGCCGCACCTGTCGCGCTCGATCACCGTCGTCATCCTCATCCAGACGATCTTCCTGCTCGGCGTCTATGCGGAAATCCTCGTCACCACCAATGGCGGGCCGGGCTATGCCTCCACCAACCTGCCGTTCCTGATCTACCGCACCGCGCTTCTCGGCTACGACGTCGGCGGAGCCTCCGCCGGTGGCATCATCGCCGTCATCCTCGCCAACATCGTCGCCCTCTTCCTGATGCGCGCCGTCGGCAAGAACCTGGACAAGTAAGGGGACAGGACCATGGCTAGAGCCGTTTCGACCAGAAGAACCGCCGTCTTCACGATCGCCGCCTGGATCGTCGCGCTGATCATCTTCTTCCCGATCCTCTATACGATCGTCACCTCGTTCAAGTCCGAGACGGAGGCGATCAAGGGCTTCAACCTCATCCCCTCGGGCACGGTGGAGAGCTATGCCGCGGTGCAGGCGCAGAGCAACTACTTCAAGTTCTTCCTGAACTCGGTGGTCATCTCCGTCGGCTCGACGCTGCTGGCGCTCGCCCTTGCGATCCCGGCCGCCTGGTCGATGGCCTTCTCGCCGACGCGGCGGACCAAGGACATCCTGATGTGGATGCTCTCGACGAAGATGATGCCGGCCGTCGCCGTGCTGGTGCCGATCTACCTGATCTTCCGCGACACGGGCCTGCTCGACACGCGTTTCGGCCTGACGGTGATGCTGACGCTGATCAACCTGCCGATCGTCGTGTGGATGCTCTACACCTATTTCCGTGAGATCCCCGGCGAGATCCTCGAAGCCGCGCGCATGGACGGTGCCGGCCTGTTGCAGGAGATCGTGCATGTGCTGACGCCGATGGCCGTGCCCGGCATTGCCTCGACGCTGCTCCTCAACATCATCCTCGCCTGGAACGAATCCTTCTGGACGATCCGCCTGACGACGACGAACGCGGCGCCGCTCACGGCCTTCATCGCCTCGTTCTCCAGCCCGCAGGGCCTGTTCTGGGCGAAACTGTCGGCAGCCTCCACGCTCGCCATCGCCCCCATCCTCATCATGGGATGGTTCAGCCAGAAACAGCTTGTCCGCGGCCTGACCTTCGGCGCCGTGAAGTAAGGGGAGGGAAAACCATGGGCAAGATCATCCTGAACAAGGTCAACAAGTCCTTCGGCGCCACGCAGGTCATCCCGGGCATCGACCTTGCCATCGAGGACGGCGAGTTCGTCGTCTTCGTCGGCCCGTCGGGCTGCGGCAAGTCCACGCTGCTGCGCCTCATCGCGGGGCTGGAGGACACCACCAGCGGCACGATCGAGATCGACGGCAAGGACGTCACCTCCGCCGCCCCTGCCAAGCGCGGGCTCGCCATGGTGTTCCAGTCCTACGCGCTCTATCCGCACATGACCGTGAGGAACAACATCGCCTTCCCGCTGAAGATGGCGAAGACCGATCCGGCGATCATCGAGAAGAAGGTGACGGAGGCCGCGCGCGTCCTCAACCTCACCAACTATCTCGAACGCCGGCCGGGACAGCTTTCCGGCGGTCAACGCCAGCGCGTGGCCATCGGCCGGGCGATCGTGCGCGAACCGTCGGCCTTTTTATTCGACGAGCCGCTGTCGAACCTCGACGCGGCGCTGCGCGGCACGATGCGGCTGGAGATCAGCGAACTGCATCACCAGCTCAGGACGACGATGATCTACGTCACCCACGATCAGGTGGAGGCCATGACCATGGCCGACAAGATCGTCGTGCTGAACGCCGGCAATATCGAGCAGGTCGGCTCGCCGATGGAGCTCTACAACCGGCCGGCCAATCTCTTCGTCGCCGGCTTCATCGGCTCGCCGCGCATGAACTTCGTCACGGGCGAGGCGGCCAAGCCCTGGAACGCGCCGACCGCCGGCATCCGGCCCGAGCATATCCGGCTCTCCAAGGAGGCCGGCACCTGGAAGGGCGTCGTGGGCGTTGCCGAGCATCTCGGCTCGGACACGTTCCTGCACGTCAATGTCGAGGGCGTCGGCACGATGACGGTGCGCACCGACGGCGATTTCGTCGTCACCCATGGCGACACCGTCTACCTCACCCCGGATGAGAACCGCATCCACCGCTTCGACGACAAGGGGCTGGCAATCCGATGAAGAGACTTGAGGGCAGGAGCGCGCTCGTCACGGGATCGGCGCGCGGGATCGGCCGCGCTTTCGCGGAAGCTTATGTGCGCGAAGGCGCCCGCGTCGCCATCGCCGACATCAATATCGAGCGGGCGCAGGCGACGGCGGAGGAGATCGGCCCGGCCGCCTATGCCGTCCAGATGGACGTGACGAAGCAGGCGTCCATCGACGCGGCCATCGCGGCCTGTGTCGACAAGGCCGGCGGGCTCGACATCCTCATCAACAACGCCGCGCTCTTCGACCTTGCGCCCATCGTCGAGATCACGCGGGAGAGCTACGACCGGCTGTTCTCCATCAACGTCGCCGGCACGCTCTTCACCATGCAGGCGGCGGCCAGGCAGATGATCGCGCAGGGCCGCGGCGGCAAGATCATCAACATGGCAAGCCAGGCCGGAAGGCGCGGGGAAGCGCTCGTCGCCATCTACTGCGCCACCAAGGCGGCCGTCATCAGCCTCACCCAGTCGGCGGGGCTGAACCTCATCAGGCACGGCATCAACGTCAATGCCATCGCCCCCGGCGTGGTGGACGGCGAGCACTGGGACGGCGTCGACGCGCTCTTCGCCAAGTTCGAGAACCGTCCGCTCGGCGAGAAGAAGCGCCTCGTCGGCGAGGAAGTACCCTTCGGCCGCATGGGAACGGCGGACGACCTTACGGGCATGGCGATCTTCCTCGCGTCCGAGGAGAGCAACTACATCGTCGCGCAGACCTACAACGTCGACGGCGGCAACTGGATGAGCTGAGGCCCGCAGCCGCGGGCCGGCCGATGCAGAAGACCGGATGAACCGGAAGGAATGGATCATGACCACGAAACTGTCGCTCGCCAATCTCGGGCATGTCGCGAAGACCGCCAGCGTTCCGGCCTACGGGCGCGCGGGCCTTTCGGCCGGTATCGTCCATTTCGGCGTCGGCAATTTCCACCGGGCGCATCAGGCGATCTATCTCGACGACCTCTTCAATCTCGGCCACGACCATGACTGGGCCATCGTCGGCGCGGGCGTGCTGCCCTCCGATGCGGCGATGCGCGACAAGCTCGCCGGGCAGGATTTTTTGACCACCGTGGTCGAGCAGGACAACAACCGGTCCGGCGCGCGCGTCACCGGCGCGATGATCGACTATCTCGCCCCCGGCGATGCGGCGGCGACTATCGCACGCCTTGCCGATCCGGCGATCCGCATCGTCTCGCTGACGATCACCGAGGGCGGCTATTTCATCGATCCGGCATCGGGCGTCTTCGATCCCGCCCATCCGGCGATCGTCGCCGACGCGGCGAACCCAACCGCGCCGAAGACGGTGTTCGGCCTCATCCTCGCCGGCCTCAAGGCGCGCCGGGACAAGGGCACGCCGCCCTACACGGTCATGTCCTGCGACAACATTCCCGGCAACGGGGAGGTGACGCACGCGGCCGTCTCGGGCCTCGCCCGCCTTTCCGATCCGGCGCTCGCCGACTGGATCGATGCTAGTGTCGCCTTCCCGAACGGCATGGTCGACCGCATCACGCCGGCGACCGGCCCGCGCGAGATCGGCATCGTGGCGGACGCGTACGGCATCGAGGATGCCTGGCCGGTCTTCTGCGAGGAGTTCAAGCAATGGGTGCTGGAGGACCATTTTCCGCTGGGCCGCCCGGCACTGGAGAAGGTGGGCGTGCAGTTCGTGCCGGACGTGGCGCCCTACGAGCACATGAAGATCCGCATCCTCAACGGCGGACATGCGGCCATCGCCTATCCCGCCGCCCTGCTCGACATCCATTTCGTGCACGAGGCGATGGAGGACCCGGATATCCGCGCCTTCCTCGCCAAGCTGGAGCATGACGAGATCATCCCCGTCATCCCGCCCGTGCCGGAGACCGACCTCAACGACTATTTCGCCCTCATCGAGCGGCGCTTCTCCAACCCGAAGATCGCCGACACCATCCCGCGCCTCGCGCAGGACGGCTCCAACCGCCAGCCGAAGTTCATCCTGCCCTCGACCGCCGACCGATTGGCCCGCGGCGAGGACGTCGTCGGCCTCGCGCTCGTCTCGGCGCTGTGGTGCCACTATCTCGCCGGCACGACGGACAGCGGCAAGCCGATCACCTTCAACGACCCGAACATCGAGCGCATCCACGCCGCGGCAACGGTGGCGAAGAGCGATCCGTTCGCCTTCCTGGAACTGAAGGACATCTTCGGCGCGGTGGCCGGATCGAACCTCTTCCGCCGGCGCTTCGCCGCAGCGCTGACGTCCCTGCAGCAGAACGGCACGCGCGCGACGCTGAAACGCTACCTGGAGGACAGGCTGGCAAATTGAGGAAAGCCTGTTTCGGGGCTTTTCATCCAAGGGGGCAGACAGTACGACGGAGCCGGAAACGGAACGGAACGCCATGGCTGCCAAAGCGACGGAACTGGTCATCTTCGATTGCGACGGCGTGCTCGTCGACAGCGAGCCGATCTCGATCGCGGTGCTGGTCGAGGCCCTTGCGGCGGCGGGCGTGACGATGAGCGAGGAGGAGGCGCACGAGCGCTTCCTCGGCCGCAGCCTGAAGAGCATGTCGGAAATCCTGCATGACGACTACGGCCTTGCGATAGACGCGGCCTTCCTCGATGCCATGCGCAAGGTGCTCTACGAGCGCTTCCGTTCGGAGCTGCGGGCGATCGATGGCGTCGCGGAGACGGTTGACGGGCTCGCCGTCGCCCATTGCGTCGCCTCGTCGAGCCAGCCGGAGCGCATTCGTCTCTCGCTCACCGTCGCCGGCCTCATCGACCGTTTCGAGCCGAACATCTTCAGCGCCAGCATGGTCGCGCGCGGCAAGCCGGCGCCCGATCTCTTCCTCCATGCCAGCGCCGCCATGGGCGTTGCGCCCGAAAAATGCGTGGTGGTGGAGGACAGTCCCGCCGGGATCGCGGCGGCGAAGGCGGCCGGCATGCGGGTCGTCGCCTTCACCGGCGGCTCCCATGCGAAGACGCCGCAGCATCGCGGCACGTTGCTCCGGCTCGAACCCGACGCGCTGTTTGACGACATGCGGGAATTGTTACAGTTTGTCCGCGACGAAAAGGTCGACGGGAAAGAGCATTGATGCGCAATCTGATCGTTGCGGTGGACATCGGCACCGGTAGCGCCCGCGCCGGTGTGTTCGACCGGAGCGGCCAGTTGCTCGGCCGGGCCGAGCACCCCATCGCCATGCGCCGGCCGGACGTCCTGTCGGCCGAGCATGATTCGGAGGATATCTGGCGGGCTGTCTGCACGGCGGTGAAGGCTGCCTGCGGGGCGGCCGGCGCCAAGCCTTCGCAGGTCGCGGCCCTCGGCGTCGATGCCACCTGCTCGCTGGTGGTGCGCGACGGTGCGGGCAGGCCGCTCGCCGTCTCGGGCGGGGAAGACGCCCGCTGGGATACCATCGTCTGGCTCGACCACCGCGCGCTTGCCGAGGCCGACATCTGCACGGCGGCCGATCATCCGGTGCTCGCCCATTCCGGCCGCGTGATGTCGCCGGAAATGGAGATGCCCAAGCTGATGTGGCTGAAGCGTCACCGGCCGGAGCAATGGGCGAAGGCCGGTTATTTCTTCGACCTCGCCGATTTCGTCACCTGGCGGGCGACGGGTGTGAACGCCCGCTCGCGCTGCACGATGACGGCCAAGTGGAACTATCTCTCCCACGAGAAGGAGCCGTGGAATGCGGGTTTCCTCGCCGCCATCGGGCTTGAGGACGTGCGCGAGCGCGGGAGCTTGCCGCAGGAGACCCTGCCGCTCGGCAAGGCCGTGGGCCGGCTGACGGCGGCGGCGGCGGAAGAGCTCGGGCTCGACACGGGCTGCGTGGTCGCCGCCGGCCTCATCGATGCCTATGCCGGGGCGCTCGGCGTGCTCGGCGCCTTTGCCGGCGAACCCGAGCGGCTGGAGCGCCAGCTTGCGCTGATCGGCGGCACGTCGAGCTGCGTTGCCGCCTTTTCGCGGGCGCGCAAGTTCGGCTTCGGCCTGTGGGGGCCCTATTACGAGGCGGTGCTGCCGGGCTGGTGGCTGGTCGAGGGCGGCCAATCGGCGACGGGCGCGCTGCTCGACCATGTCGTGCGCCTGCACAGTGCCGGAGGCGAGCCGACGGCGGAGAACCATGCCCGCATCATCGCCCGCATCGCCGCCTTGCGGGAGGAGGAGGGCGAGGTCTTCGGCGCGCGCCTTCACGTCCTGCCGGACTTCCACGGCAACCGCTCGCCGCTTGCCGATCCGCACGCGCTCGGCGTCATCAGCGGCCTTTCGCTGGATGCCTCCTTCGACGGCCTATGCCGGCTCTACTGGCGCAGTTGCGTCGCCATCGCGCTCGGCATCCGCCATGTGCTCGGCAAGCTCGGCGAATGCGGCTATCCGCTCGATACGCTGCATGTCGCCGGCGGCCATGTGCGCAATCCCCTGCTGCTGGAGCTCTACCGCGACGTCACCGGCTGCCGCATCGTGGTGCCGAAGTCGGGGGATGCCGTGCTGCTCGGAACGGCGATGGTGGCGGCGGTTGCCGGCGGGCTCCATGCCGATCTTCCGGCGGCGGGTAAGGACATGTATGGCGGCGGCCATGAATTCCTGCCGGATGCGGCCCGCAAGGCCGGCTACGACCGGGATTACCGCCGCTTCCTTGCGCTGTTCCGTCACCGCGCGGAACTCGAAACGCTCGACTGAAAATATTTCCGGAAAAATTGCAACCGGACGGAACCAAAACGCCGGACAGGTGTTTCTGGGGTGTCGCCGGTCCGCGCATGTCCCCCAAATGCGAGGCCCTCGATCGGCGGCCGACCACGAAACCGTGTCCCCCTCCGGTCCGTGGATACTCAAGCAGCCAGTGCCTCCCCGGCGCTGGCTGTTTTCTTTTATGGGCAAAGGGGCGGGCGGATTGAAAAAGCGGCGGTGGGCGTGCCGTCCCACCGCCGCCGGCCGCGCCGCCGCCGCGGCTGTCCGGGAGCGAGATCAGGCCGCAGCGCGCGCTGGCGGAGCAAACAGAAGAGCCTGGTTGATCAGCACCTTCACCTGCTCCGGGTTGAACGGCTTGGAAACGAGGAAGGCGGGCTCGGGCCGCTCCCCCGTCAGCAGCCGTTCGGGATAGGCGGTGATGAAGATCACGGGGATCGTCGTTCGCGAGAGGATGGAATTGACGGCATCGATGCCCGACGATCCGTCGGCAAGACGGACATCGGCAAGGACGAGGCCGGGGCGGCTTTCGCTCCACAGTGCCTCGGCCTCGCTCTGCGTGCGGGCGATGCCGGTGACGCGGTGGCCCATGCCGCTGACCATATGGGCAAGGTCGAGCGCGATCAGCGGCTCGTCCTCGATGATCATGATGCCGGTCTCCGCCTGCGCCGCGATCTCCGCGAAGGCGGCGTCGAGCAGGGCGCGGACGGTCGACGTCTCCGCCTCCAGGATGTCGGCCGTGCTTTCGACGGAGAAGCCCTCGACGGTCGCCAACAGCAGGGCCTGCCGGCCGAGCGGGGGAACGCCGGAAAGATCGAAGGGGGCTTCCGAGCCGGGCGTGATGGTTCCCGTGCCGCGGCCCATCGAAACGGGCAGGGAAGAGATGATGCGGCTGAGAAGGTTGAAGAGGCCGGCCTTGTCGTCGCCGTCCGCGGGCAGGACCGAAGGATCGACCAGGATGGTCTCGAGCGTCGCCGCCACATAGGCATCGCCCGACGGCTGGGTTCCCGTGAGGGCGCGGGCGTAGCGGCGAAGGGCCGGCAGGTGCGGTCCGATACGGTCGGAAATCGGCATGATATGTCCCCTGTTCTCGATTTTCTGCAATGGCAGTTGACGGTTTGAACGCGGAACGGAAATTTAGGTTCCGGCAGGCGGAACTTTTTTTGCGGCGAAGCATTCTCCCGCCGAATTCGTCATCGGGTCAGATGAAAGATGAGAGTGGCCGAGAGTGAATAGCGTGGAAACAAAGACAAGCGGGAGGAAGCCTCCCATCAACGCGGGCGATCCCAACGCCCAGATTGCCATGAAACTGCGTTCCTTCTACCGTTCGGTACAGGACGAGGCGCTTCCCCAGAGGTTCCTGGATCTTCTCGAAAAACTGGATGCCGTCGAGAGCGGCGCCCAACGGGCCGAGTGAGGACGCGATGGAACAGGGACAGACCACGTTCAAGCGGGAAATGCTGGCGGTTCTGCCGAGCCTGCGCGCCTTCGCCATTTCGCTGATCGGCCGGCACGACCAGGCCGACGACCTGGTGCAGGACACGATCATGAAGGCCTGGGCCAAGCAGGAACAGTTCGAGATGGGCACCAACATGAAGGCCTGGCTCTTCACGATCCTGCGCAACGAGCTCTACAGCAAGCTGCGCAAGCGCGGCCGCGAGGTGCAGGACAGCGACGGCCTCTTCACGGAGAACCTCGCGCAGCATCCCTCGCAATACGGCTCGCTCGACATGCAGGACTTCAAGAAGGCGCTGGAAAAGCTGCCCGACGAGCAGCGCGAGGCGATCATCCTCGTGGGGGCCTCGGGCTTTTCCTACGAGGAGGCGGCGGAAATCTGCGGCTGCGCGCTCGGCACCATCAAGAGCCGCGTGAACCGTGCCCGCCAGCGCCTGCAGGAGCTTCTCCAGGTCAGCGGCGAAAGCGATTACGGGCCGGATGCCGTATCGGCGCCGATCACCTCGCGGGCCTTCGCATCGTAACGAATAGGCGCCGCCTGCCGTGGGCGGCGGCGCAAAGATTGAGGGGGGCGAGGGAATCTGTGCCGGCAATGATGAAAAAGGGCGCGGAATCGCTTACCGAAAAGGCATGAAGGGCACCATTCACCCATTGCCGTCCAATGTCACGGCGGTCCTGGAAGCGCCGGACCGGCTGGCGGCGCTGGACGCCGCGATGCCGGTGTTTTTCGGCCCCGACCCGGATTTCGACGACATCGCCGCCCTGGCGGCCGGCTTTGCCGGCGCGCCGATTTCCCTCGTCACGGTTCTCGGGCATACGGACCAGTGGTTCCTTGCGCGGCAGGGCACGCCGGAAATCCGCGCGCCCTCGCAGGATTCCTTCTGCGCGCGGATGCTGGCCGAGGGGGCGCCCCTCGTCATCGCCGATGCCCGCAAGGACGAGCGCTTTGCGGACCTGCCGAGCGTTGCCGGCGCGCCGCGCCTGCGGTTTTACGCCGGCGTGCCGATCCTTCTGGACGGGCAGTCGGTCGGCACCGTCTGCATCTTCGACGTCAAGCCGCGCCGTTCGGTGCCGAAGGACCTGGTCGAGCGGCTCGCCCGGCTGGCCGCCCTTGCCGCATCCCTCATCAAGCTGAAGGAGGAGGCGCGCCGCCGCACCATCGCCGCCGAGGTGCTTTCGCGGGAGGAGAAGCGCCATGCGCTGGCTCTGGACGCGGCCAATGTGGCAAGCTGGCTGTGGGATATCTCGACGGGCGTGGTTTCCGGCAACGAGACGTTCTACCGCATGCTCGGCGTCAAGCCGGCAAGGCCCATGAGCGCGCGCAAATTCTTCATGGCGGTGCATCCGGCCGACCGCAAGCTCACCATCGACCGCCTGCGCAACGCGCTTGCCACCGGCAAGGAATATGACGGCCTGTTCCGGGCCGCGCATTCGGGCCGCTGGCTGCTGGGGCGCGGGCGCGTGCACGAATGGGACGTGGACGGCAAGCCGATCACCTTCCTCGGCATCAATGTGGACGTGACCGACGGGCAGCTCGCCTCCGAGCGGACGCGGCTCTTGCTGCGTGAACTCAACCACCGGGTCAAGAACACGCTCGCCATGCTGCAATCGCTGGCGCGGCAGACCCTCCGGCAGACGAGCGATCCCGTCGAATTCATGGATGCCTTCGCCGGTCGCCTGCAATCGCTTTCGGAAGCGCACGGCCTGCTCAGCGATCACGAATGGGGCGTCATCCATCTGAAGATACTGCTCCAGAAGCAGATCATGCCCTATGCGATCGACTACGACAGCCAGATCGAGATCCACAAGGACGAGGTGGAGCTGGGACCGGACGAGGCCGTGGGCCTTGGCCTCGTGTTGCACGAGCTGGCCACCAATGCCCGCAAATACGGCTCGCTCTCCGTGCGCACCGGCAAGGTGGTGATCACCGCCCGCATCGTCAACGAAGACGGCCGGCGCGTGCTCAACATGACCTGGCACGAGGTCGGCGGTCCGCCGGTCCGCCAGGACGGCCGGCGCGGCTTCGGCTCGGTGCTGATCGAGCGCAGCCTCGACAAGATCCTCGGCAGCAGCGTGCATGTCGAGTACCTGCCGAAGGGCGTCACCGCCGTCATTCGCATGCCGCTCTGAGCGGCGCAATTTTCAGGAAAGTGGATCAGTCGTCGTTTCGGCGGGATTTCGGCGCGAGCAGGAAGCCGAGGGCGAGCGCCACGGCGGTCGCCGCGAAGGGCTTCTTCACGGCGACGGTCGCAGCCGCCGCCATCAGGTCGCGGCGGGCCGCGAGCTCCCGGCGGCGGATGCGCCGGCGCTCGCGTTCGCGCCTGTTGCGGGCGGCGACGACGGCAAGCACGATGAGCGCGAGCACGAGGAAGCCGGCGGCAAGGCCGAAGAAGGCCGGGACGGGGCCGTAGCGTTCGGCGAGCGCCACCGCGCCGCCGACGACCGCAAGCACATAGGCCGTCAACAGCATGAGGCCGATGGCAAGGCCGGCGATGGCGTTGCGCTTGGCGATGTCCATCGTCTCGTCTACCCGGTCACCGACACGGGTGACGAGGTTCTGGACGAGGATTGCCCCCAGTGACAGCATGTCGATGCGCTCCGTTCGTGGAGAAGAGGGATCAGCGCCGCAGCAGGGCGGCGAGAAGGAAACCGGCTGCGGCCGCGATGCCGAGCGTCGTCAGCGGACGTTCGTGTATGGCCTTGCGGGCCTTGTGGCCGGTATCGCGGTAGCGCGCCTGGAATTCGGCAAGGATATCTTCCCCCGCGGCGATCATGTCGGCGATGTCGCCCTGCGCGCGATCCTTGAGGTCCCGCGCGGCCTCGCCCGCTTCCGCCTTTACCGCGCGCGCCTTCTTGCGGATGCTCTTCGCACCGCCTGCGGCATCGTCGGCAAGAAGGCCGGCGAGCGATGCGAGTTCCGCGCGCAAATCCGCGATCTGGTCCTCGACGGTGCGCGCCTCGTCCGCGACGCTGTCGCGAAGGCTCTTGCTGCGGGATGAAAACAGTCCGTTGGCCATGCCGTTTCTCCTTTTGCGGATCGCCTGCGCCGGGCGCAGGGCGAACGACGCTCCACCCCCTTGGCGGAACGGTCTCTCAGGCCGTAAACGCGCAATGCGGAAAAAGGTTCCGGAAAATCAGGCGGAAGCGGTGTGCGGCAGCACGAAGGGGGCGCCGGAGGCAGGCACGCCGTTTATGCGCATGCGGCAGCCGAAGACGGCTTCCATGGCGTCGTCGGTCATCACCTCTCCGGGCGGGCCGGCACGCTCGATGCGGCCCCCCTTCATCATCACCATATGGTCGGCGAACATGGCGGTGAGGTTCAGGTCGTGCATGACGGCGATCACCCCGCCGCCAGCCTCGCAATAGCGCCGGGCAAGCTGCATGATGGTGAGCTGGTGGCGGATGTCGAGGGCCGATACGGGCTCGTCGAGCATCAGGAAGCAGGGCTCGCCGTCCAGCACCGGCTCCCAGATCTGCGAGAGGACGCGGGCAAGCTGCACACGCTGCTGCTCGCCGCCCGAAAGCTCCTGGTAGAAGCGGCCGGCAAAGCCCGCGAGGTCGACGGCGGCGAGCGCCTCGGCGGTGACGGCGTCGATGCGCCCGGCATGGCGGTTCGGCCCGACGGTGAGGCCGAGGCGGACGATCTCGCGCACCGTGAAGGGAAAGGCGATGGTGGCGGCCTGCGGCAGCACGGCGCGCCTGGTGGCGAGCTGCCAGGGTTCGAGCGCGCGGATGTCGTGGCCATTGAGGGCGATGTCGCCGCGGCTTGCCAGTTCCCCGGCGACGGCCTTGAGCGTGGTCGTCTTGCCCGAGCCGTTGGGGCCGACGATGGCGGTGAGTTCGCCTGCCTTCGCCGTCAGCGATACGCCCTCGACGATGCTCTTGCCGGACAGGCTGACCGAAAGGTTCCGTGCGGTGATCATGGCGCCTACCAGCCGTTCCGGCCGCGGTCGCGCAGGAGCACCCACAGGAAGAAGGGCGCGCCGGCAAGCGCGGTGATGATGCCGATCGGCAGCTCGGCGGGCGCGACGATGGTGCGCGCCAGCATATCGGCGCCGAGCATCAGCACGCCGCCGAGAAGGGCGGAGGCCGGCAGCAGGTAGCGGTGGTCCGGACCGATGACGATGCGCAGGAGATGCGGCACGACGATGCCGACGAAGCCGATGCCGCCGCTGACGGCGACGGAGGCGCCGACGGCCCCCGCGACGGCGACGACGGCGGTGTATTTCAGCCGCTGCACCTTGACGCCCATGTGGAAGGCGGCGGCCTCGCCGAGCGTGATGGCGTTGAGGCCGCGCGAGAGGAACGGCACGACGAGAAGGGCGAGAAGAATGACCGGGCCGGCGGCGAAGAGCTTCGTCCAGGTCATGCCCGACAGCGAGCCGAGGCTCCAGAAGGTGATGTCGCGCAACTGCTTGTCGTCGGCCATGTAGATGAGGACACCCGTGGCCGCGCCCGCGAGCGCGGCGATGGCGATGCCCGCGAGCAGCATGGTGGCAACGGAGGTCTGCCCGCCGCGGGTGGCGATGCGGTAGAGGAGCAGCGTCGTCAGGAGGCCGCCGACGAAGGCCGCGGCCGGCAGGGCGAAGGCGCCGAGCGCCAGCATCAGGCCGGCCGGCAGGCTGGCGCCGAGCACGATCATCAGCACCGCGCCGAGCGCCGAGCCCGCGGAAATGCCGACGAGGCCGGGATCGGCGAGCGGATTGCGGAAGAGACCCTGCATGACCGCGCCCGACATGGCGAGCGCCGCGCCGATGAGGAAGCCGAGCAGCGCGCGCGGCATGCGGATGTCGAGGACGATGATGCGGTCGCGAACGCTGAGCGCCGTTTCCTCCGTGCCGTGCAGCAGCGCGGCGATGACGTTGAGGGCCGAGGCGTCCGACGCGCCCGTCGCGACCGAGAGTGCGAGCGCGGCGAGCGAGAGGACGACGAGGACGGCCAGCGTCAGGCGTGCGATGCCCGTCCGGTCGCCGGCCGCGCGCGCCGCATGCGAGCGCATCAGGAAGGAACCGCGCGCGAAGGGGCCGCGCGCGGCGTCATTGAGAGCCATTGCCGTAGAGCTCTTTGTTGAGGTCGCCGATGGCGGAGGCGGTGCGCGGGCCGAAGCCGAGCAGGTGCAGGCTGTCCATGCGCAGGATCGCCTTGTTCTGGCCGGCCGGTGTGACGGCGATCGCCGGATGGGCGAGGACTTCCTCGTCCGTGCTGCCGGCGCCGGGGCGCGTCATGACCATGACGACATCGGGCTTCGCGTTGATGACCGCCTCGTCGGTGAGCGGCTTGTAGCCGTCGAACGTGCCCTCGGTCGCGTTGATCGCGCCGGCAAGGCCGATGATGCCGTCGGCGGCGGTGTGCCGGCCGGCGGCCATGATGCGGCCGTTCTGGAAGCTGAGGATGAAGAGCACGCGCTTGCGCTCGCTCTCCGGCCGTCTGGCGGCGTCGGTGATGGCGGCGTCGAGTTCGGCTGCGACCTTTTCCTCCAGCGCCTTGGCCTTTTCCGGCACGCCGAGGAAATCGCCGACGACGTCGATCTTCTTGAGGATCGCGGCGCGGTCATAGCCTTCCGGCACGGTCTCGAAGGGAATGCCGGCCGACTTCAGCACGGCGAGCGCATCGGCCGGGCCGCTGCCTTCCACGGCGAGGATCGCGGTCGGGTTGACCGCGATGACGCCTTCCGGCGAGAGCGCCCGCATATAGCCGACGTCCGGCAGCTTCAGCGCCTCTTCCGGGTACATGCTGGTGCTGTCGCGGGCGACCAGCCGGCCGCCCTCGCCGAGGGCATAGACGATCTCCGTGACCGCGCCGCCGATGGCGACGAGCTTGGACGTGTCGACCTTCTGCATCTCCTGCGCGACGGCCTCGCGCACGAAGCCGTCCGGGCCGGGCGCGGCCAGCGGCAGGACGAACGGCAGGGAGAGCGCGACGGCGGTGAGGGCCGCACCCAGGGGCCGGACGCGGCGAAGATCGAAGCTCTTGCTCATGGTGGCGATCCTTCCGGCTGGCCTCAGGCTGCGGCGCTGTCGGGGCGCGGCAGGTCGGCAAGGAGGCCGCGCCAGTCCTCGCGCTCGCCCATGCCTTCTTTCCGCTTGCCGAAGAACTGCACGATCATCTCGCCGCTCGCGTCATAGGCTTCCAGCGAGGTGACGTGGCCGTCCGAGGTCGGCTTGCGCACAACCCAGCACTCGGCGATGTGGTCCGTGCGCAGGTGCATGTGGAAGGTCGGGTCGAGCACGTTGAGCCAGGGGCCCATCGGCTGGAGGTTGACGACCGGGCCGGTGTGGATCTGGATCGCGCCGTGGTTGCCGGCAAAGCACATGATGTCGGTGCCGCGCTCGGCGGCAAGGCGCAGCAGCTCGCTGACGGCATCGGCGCGCACCTCGTGGGCGAAATCCTCGCCGACGCTGCGCACGGCATCCTGCCGGGCGATCTTCAGCTTGCGCAGCATGCCGAAGAACTGGTGCGTGTCGGTCATCGCGCTCCAGTTCTCGCGCAGCGCCTCGACGTCGACCGGGCCGGTCTCGACCGTCCTTTGGGAAACGACCGCGACAAAGTCCTGCGACTGGTCCTCGAGGCGGAAATCGGCGACGATGGCCTCATAGGCTTCGAGGTTCGAGGCCGGGCGCAGGTGCACCTTGTGCACGGCCGTGCCGGCCTTGTCGAAGAACTGCAGGCTGCGGCGGACCTGGTCGCCGTCGGTCTTGGTGACCGCGAAGCCGTGCGTCCAGGTGCCGGGGAAGATGCGAAGGTCGATGTTCTCGCCGAGCACGACCGAGGCGTGCTTGCCGGTGCTGATCTTTTCGAAGACGCCGATCTTCTCGTGTACCACGCTTTCGTTGCGGGTCAGGGCCATGATCTCGCCGAGCGCTTCGGCGCGCTCCAGGAAACGGTTGGCATTGCCGTCGATCCGAACGGCCGTCAGCCCGACTTCCGCAGCGACCAGCGCGGCTTCCGAAATGCCGAGCTGGGCGGCGATGTCACGCTCGCGCATCTTCGGGTTCTCGGCGCGGAAGGCGCGAATTTCGGCGGGGGTCGGTCGGGGCGTCTCGGTCATGGGGCGGGCCTTCATCCAGATGCATACGCCAAAGCCCGTGGATACCGGCAGTTTTTCCCGGCGGAACAGGGGTTTGGCGGGGTTTTTGATGTTTACTATCTTGACTTCATTACTCATATTTATTTATGCACGCAATACCGGAGCGGTAAAGTCATGTTAATTCTTCGACCGCCGCTGCCGGTGCGTTTATCGCGGCCGGTCCGGCCGCTTCCCGAGGCATTTCAGGCAGGCAGGCCCATATGACCCTACGCACCGTTCTTCTTTCCGCGACGCTTTCCCTTGCCGCCGTCACGGGCGCGGCGGCACAGGATGCGGCCGCCGCCAAGGGGCTGGAGGTCGAGCTGAACGCGCTCGCCGCCTCGCAGAAGGGCTGCCTCTTCACCTTCGTCGCGGCCAACGGCCTTGCGCAGGATCTCTCCAAGGTCTCGTTCGAATTCGTGATCTTCAACGACAAGGGGACGGTCGAGCGCCTTGCCCTGCTCGATTTCCGCGACCTGCCGGCAGGCAAATCCAAGGTGCGCCAGTTCGACGTGCCGGGCATCAAGTGCGAGGCCGTCAAGAACCTCCTGATCAACGATGCGCCGGTCTGCGAGGGCGAGGGGATCGAGAAGGGGCGCTGCATGGACGGCATCGTCACGCGCAGCAAGGCGACCGCCGGCCTCGAAGGCTGAATGCCGGAACCGCGGCCATGACGCGCCGCGATGCATGAAACGGAATGACAGGTGATGTGATGGCTGGAAGCAAGTGGCTCTGGATCGGCGCGGGCATCGTGTCCCTGCTCGCCCATGCCGGCGCGGCCGCGATCCTCACGCTGGTGCCCGCGGAGAAAGACGACGAGGCGCTGATCGCCGGCGGCGTCGTCGCGGAAGTCGCCATGCTCGGCAACGGCGCCTTCGAGGCGGTCGAATCGGGCAATCCCGACGACGTCATCAAGCCCGAGCAGATCGAGCCGGACGTGAGCGAGCCGGTTCCCCAGCAGGTGGCGGAAATCCAGCCGACCGAGATCCAGCCGGAGATGACCGAGACGGTCTCGCCGGTCGATCCCGTGGTCTCCGAGCCGGTGCAGGAACTGATCGTGCCCTCCGCCGAGGTGGAGATCGCCGCCGTTCCCGTTCCCGAGATCAAGCCGGAGGTCGAGCCGGAAGAGGAGATCAAGCCGGTTCCGGAGAAGAAGCAGGAAGAGCCGGTCAAGAAGGTCGAGCGCAAGAAGCCGAAGGTCGTCAAGAAGGCCGGCGAGAAGGGCAAGGCCAAGGCGAATGCCACGAAGGGCGAGCTCGACGGCTCGGCCGAGGTCAAGACCGCCTCGGTGGGCGGCCAGACGAAGGGCAATTCGTCCGCCGCCGGTAATGCCGCCGTCAGCAATTATCCGGGCAAGGTGCGCAACAAGATCAACCGCGCCAAGCGGCGTGCGCCGGGCGGCGAGCGCGGCAGCGTGGTGGTGAGCTTCACCGTCGGCGCGGGCGGGCAGGCGAGCGGCATCCGCATCGCGCGCAGCTCCGGCAGCGGCGCGCTCGACCGGGCGGCTCTCGAATCGGTGCAGCGCGCGGCCCCCTTCGCCAGGATCCCCGAGGCTGCGGGGCGCTCCTCCTGGGCCTTCAACATCCCGATCGTCTTCAACTGAGATCGCCATTCCCGCCTGGTTCGCGCCGGCGGGAATTTTTTGCGTGAAAATATGACTTTTGAAGTCATGTTTATACTTTACTGTGAAACTCATGTTTTGTAGGGTGCCGGCGAATTGAGGCTTCGCCACCTGCGGAGCGCCACGAGGGAGTTTGCATGACGTCCATGACTGCCGGCCGCGCTGAAGCGCTTCTGAAAGCGGCGATCGCCGAGCGTGATCGGCGCATCGCGGATCTGGAACGCCAGTTGGCGGCGCTGAGGAAGCAGATGGCGGGCGCCGAGGCGCCGGCGGAAGCGGCGGCTGCCGCCCCGGCTCCGCGCAGCGTGGAAATCACCAAGGTCAAGCGCCGGACCGGCGAAGCGGAGAGGAAGGCAATGCGCGAGAAGCACAGGCAACAGCAGCAGGCCCGCCAGCAGAACGAGGTGCGGGACGACAGCAAGGCCGCGCTCGAAGGGCGCAGCTTCCTCTATGTCGGGGGGCGCGATTGCCAGGTGGCGCATCTGCGCCAGATCGCCAGCTCCTACGGCGCCAACCTCATCCACCACGACGGGGGCCTTCGCGAAGCCGTCTCCCGCATCGATAACGTGCTGCCTTCCGTCGACTGCGTCTTCTGCCCCATCGACTGTATCAGCCACGATGCCTGCATCCGCGTGAAGACGGGCTGCAAGAAGTGGGAGAAGGCCTTCGTGCCGCTGCGCAACGGCAGCAAATCCTCCTTCGAGCGGGCCCTGCAGAGCATGACCCAGGGAGACAACGTTCAGTGAATGAAGAAAGACCCGAGGCCTTCATGATGATCGGCCTGCACAAGCTGGCCGCCCAGAACGGCGATGGCCTCGTGCCGGAACTCTACGCGCTTCTGACGCGCCGCGCTGAGATGCTGGAAAGCGCGAACGTCACGGCGTTCCCGATGGAGAGCGCCCGTCCGCCGGTCCGCCGGGCAGCGTTCGAGGAGGGGACGGCCCTTGAAGCGCGCAACGACAATGTCGTAGCCTTCCCCATGCCGCGCCGCGCGCGGCAGGATTGATCAGGACCGATCTTGAACGAGGGGACCCCATGTTCGTTGCCATGAACCGCTTCCGCATTGCCGCCGGCCATGAGGAAACCTTCGAGAACCTCTGGAAGGGGCGCGAATCGACCCTTGCCGAGATGCCGGGCTTCCGTTCCTTCCACCTCCTGCGCGGCGATACGAATGCGCAGGAGGGCTATACGCTCTTCGCTTCCCACACGGTCTGGGCCGGCAAGGACGATTTCCTCGCCTGGACGAAATCGGAAAACTTTCGGCAGGCGCACAGGAACGCCGGGGAAAATCGCGAAATCTATCTCGGCCCGCCACAGTTCGAAGGCTTCACCGCCGTCGTCGGCGCCTGATCCGGGCGGGCTGCCAGAGCCCGCCTTTGTTTGTCGGGAACCGGAGTCTCGGCTGCGGTCAGCCTTCCCGCCGCGGCAGGAAGGCGCCGAGCGCGACGGCCAGCCACCCGGCCATCATGGTCATGCCGCCGGTCGGGGCCGACATCGGGAAGAGCCCGTGTCCGGAAAAATGCCGGAAGACGAGGTCGCCGGCAAAAAGCGCCGTGCCGAGCGCCAGCAGCAGCGCCGCGAGCGGGGCCGTCCGCATGGCGGACCAGGCCGCATAGAGCGCGACGAGCGCCGGGGCATGGGCAAGGCACATGGCCGAGGCGCCGGCCATCAGGCGCGGATCGCTGCCGTGCGAAGCGGCCGCCGCCGTGGCGACGCCCGCGATTCCCATCAGGCCGGCGGCCAGCAACGTTGCCGAACGGGATGAAAACGACATGGTTCTTCCTATTCCTGGTTCTGCATATGATAGGCGAGCCGCGTCACCGGCTCGAGGATGATCTTGCGCAGGCCTTCGCCCGGTACGGTCTCCTCCAGCGCCCGCACGAAGCAGAGCAGCCATTCGTCCCGTTCCTTGGGGCCGATCGACGCCATGAAATGGCGGCGGCGCAGCATGGGATGGCCACGCTTCTGCGTGTAGAGCGGCGGGCCACCGAGCCAGCCCGTCAGGTATTCGTAGAGCTTTTCCTCGCTGGCGGTCAGGTCCGGCGGATGGATGGCGCGGCAGCGCGCCGCCTCCGGCAGGCTGTCCATCAGCGCATAGAAGCGGCGCGTCAGCGCCCGCACGCCGGCGTCCCCGCCGACCGCTTCGTAAAGCGTGATCGCCTCGTCTTGCGCTTCCCGTTTGTCGTCCGCTTCCGCCATGGCTTTTCATAGCCGCCGCGCGGCGCGCAGGCAATGCCGGGCCGCATTCGCCGCCGCGGCCGGTAAGGGCGGCACGTGATTGACATTAAACCGTCTGGACGGTATGTTTATGCCATGAGCAAGGCCCATCACCGCAGGAAGCAACCCGAAGCCGTCCGCCAGCAATTGCTGGAGGTCGCGGCGAAGCTGTCGCTGGAGAAGGGGCCGGCCAGCGTGACGCTCGATGCGGTCTCGCAGGCTGCCGGCGTCAGCAAGGGCGGGCTGCTGCATCACTTTCCCAACAAGCTGTCGCTGCTCGACGGTCTCTTTGCCGACCTCACGGAAAAGCTCGACCGGGCGCTGGCGGAAAGGATGCGCGAGGACCCGCATCCGCGGGGCCGCTTCACGCGCGCCTATGTCGCCGTGTTCTTCCAGCCGGAGGGCCTGCAGGACGGCGAGCAATGGAAGGTGCTGACGGTGGCGCTGATTTCCGAGCCGCACCTGCGCGAGCGCTGGCGGCAATGGATGGAGCGGCACCTTGCTGAGAATGTCGGCACGGATTCCTTCCCTGATGCCGCGCTGGTGCGTTATGCGGTGGATGGCCTCTGGCTTGCCGACCTGCTCGGCACGCCCGTGATGGATGCCGACGCGCGCGCCGCCATGCTCTTGCGCCTCATGGCGCTTCTGCACCCCTGATCTTCCTGCCGTCCGGAGCCATGCGATGAACCTCACCGCCGTCTATGCCGTCCTCGTCGTCGCCATCGTCTTCGAAGTGCTCGGCACATCCGCCATGCAGGCCGCGCAGCATTTCTCGCGCCTCCTGCCGACCGTGGTGATGGTCGCCTGCTATGCGGTCGCCTTCTATTTCCTGTCCTGGAGCTTGCGCTATGTGCCGGTCGGCATCGCCTATGCCATCTGGAGCGGCCTCGGCATCGTTTTGATCTCGCTCGTCGGCTATTTCGCCTTCGGCCAGAAGCTCGACCTTGCCGCCGTCTGCGGCCTCGGCCTCATCATCGCCGGCGTCGTCGTGCTGAACCTTTTCTCCAAATCGACATTCCACTGAATAGCGAGCCGGAATCGGCAGGGCCCGCTTGCCAAGAAGCGGGACTAGCTCTATCGATTCCGCGAATTGAAAGCGGTTTCAATTTTTGGCCTCGAAGGAACGGCACATGGCAATACGCACCATCGTATGGGGTGAGAACATCCACGAGCAGACGAACGCTGTCGTCCGCTCGATCTATCCGCACGGCATGCACAACACGATCGCCGATGCGCTCAACAGGGACCCGGCCATCGCGGCGACGACGGCGACCCTTCAGGAGCCGGAACACGGGCTCACCGAGGCGCGCCTTGCCGAGACGGACGTGCTGATCTGGTGGGGCCACAAGGACCACGGTGCGGTCGACGATGCGGTCGTGGAGCGGGTGGCAAAGCGCGTTTGGGAAGGCATGGGCCTTCTCGTGCTGCATTCCGGCCATTTCTCGAAGATCTTCAAGCGCCTGATGGGCACGCCCTGCGCGCTGAAATGGCGCGAGGCGGGCGAGCGCGAGCGCGTGTGGGTCATCAATCCGCGCCATCCCATCGCCGAGGGCCTTGGCGAGAACTTCGTGCTGGAAAACGAGGAGATGTACGGCGAGCAGTTCTCCGTGCCGGAGCCGCTCGAAACGGTCTTCATCTCCTGGTTTGCGGGCGGCGAGGTGTTCCGCTCGGGCCTCACCTGGCGGCGCGGTGCGGGCAACATCTTCTATTTCCGCCCCGGCCACGAGACCTATCCGACCTATCATGACGCGACGGTGCAGAAGGTGCTCGTCAACGGCGTGAAATGGGCCTTCAACCCGCAGGGTACCTACACGGCGATCCACGATGCGCCGAACGTGCCGGTGGAAAACGCGCTTGAGCCCATCGAGGAGCGCGGCCCGAAACTCCACGAGGCCGGCGAAGCCGGTTACCGCTGAGGAAAGCGATGCGTCTTCTTGTTGTTGGAACGGGCGGCATGGCCAACAGCCATGCCCAGCACTTCGCGGCGATCGAGGGTGTCGAACTGGTCGGCGCCGTCGACGTCGACCCCTCGCGCGCCAGGGCCTTCGCCGAGCAGCACGGCATTGCCAACGTCTTCACCTCGCTGGACGATGCCATCGCCTGGGATGGCTTCGACGCGGCGACCAACGTGACGCCCGACCGGGCGCACCATCCGACGACGCTGGCGCTGCTTGCGGCGGGCAAGCACGTCATGTGCGAGAAGCCGCTGGCGGAGAACTACGCCAAGGCGGACGAGATGGCCCGGGCGGCGGAGGCTTCCGGCCTCGTGACCATGGTGAACCTCACCTACCGCAACGTCGCGCCGCTGCAAAAGGCCCGCGCCATGGTGCTGGCCGGCGAGATCGGCCATGTGCGCCATGTCGAGGCGTCCTATCTGCAAAGCTGGCTGGTCTCCAAGGCATGGGGAAACTGGGCGACGGAAAGCCAGTGGCTCTGGCGCCTTTCCACCAAGCACGGCTCCAACGGCGTGCTCGGCGATGTCGGCATCCATATCCTCGACTTTGCCGGCTACGGGGCGGCGAGCGACGTGGAGCACATTTTCGCGCGCCTCAAGGCCTTCGACAAGGCGCCGGACAACCGCATCGGCGAATACGACCTCGACGCCAACGACAGCTTCACCATGACGGTGGATTTCGCCAACGGCGCGCTCGGCGTCATCCATGCCAGCCGCTGGGCGACGGGCCATCTCAACGAGTTGCGCCTGCGCATGCACGGCGACCGGGGCGCGCTGGAGGTCATCTATTCCACCGAGGGTTCGCGCCTGCAGGGCTGCCTCGGCGAGGATGTCGAAAAGGCCGTGTGGCGGGAAATCGATGCCGGCACGGTGCCGACCAACTACCAGCGTTTCGCCGCCGCCGTCGCGGCGCGCCAGCAGGTGGAGCCCGGCTTCCGCCATGCCGCCGACCTTCAGAAGGTGCTCGACCTTGCCATCGAGACCGAGAAGGAGCGCCGCGAACTCAAGGTCTGAACTCAGGCCGGGCCGGTCGAGCCGCGGACGATGAAATCGACGGGCCAGACCTCCTGCAGGGCCTTCGGCGCCTCGCCCCCTAGCAGCCGCACGATCATGTCGCCGATCCGCTCGCCCGCCGCGCGGATCGGCGATTGCGTCGTGGTGACGGCCGGCACGAGGTTGTCGGGGCTGAGATAGGGAAAGACGTCGTCGTGGGCGATGAGCGAGACGTCCCTGCCGACGGCAAGCCCCGCAATGCGGATCGCCCGCATCGCGCCGAGCGCCGACATCATCGACCCCGCGATCACCGCCGTGGGCGGGGCGGGAAGGGCGAGAAAACCCTGCATCAGCCGGAAGCCCGTCTCGTCCGTGAACTCGCCATGGCCCGTGAGTGCCGGGTCGACGGCAAGGGATCGCCGCGCCAGCGCCGTGCGGTAGCCGAGGTCCCGGTCGCGCGCATAGGTGTTAGCCGGATCGCCGTTGATGAGGGCGATGCGGCGGTGGCCGAGGGCGGCCAGATGCTCCGTCGCGGTGGCGATCGCGCCGAAATTGTCGATGTCGACGAAGGCGAAGGGCCGTTCGGCCTCGCTGCGGCCGTGCACCACGAAGGGCAGGCGCAGCGTCTGGAGAAGGGCGATGCGCGCATCCACGACCTTCGGCGTGTGCAGGACCACGGCATCCACCCGCTTGCTTGCGGCAAGGCGGCGATAGGCTTCGGCCTCGTCTTCCTCCGTTTCGACGGTCGAGACGAGGATGTCGATGCCGTCCTTCTGCAGGCGTGTCGAAAGCCCGCCCATGAACTCGCTGGAATGCGGCCCGAAGCGCCCGCCTCCCTGGAAGACCATGCCGACAGCGCCGGCCCGGCCGGTCGCAAGGCGCTGCGCGCTGACATTCGGCCGGTAGCCCAGCCGTTCGGCCGCTTCCAGCACGCGCGCCCGCGTCTCCGCCTTCACTTCCGGATAGCCGCTCATCGCCCGGCTCACCGTCGTCTGCGACAGGCCGATGCGGGCGGCAAACTCCTTCAGCCTCATGCGTTCTCTCCCGCGTTCCCGTCGGTTCCTTATGGCCGCTCGGGGCGGGCGGGGCAAGCTGACGGCCTCACGCCGGTGCACGCCAATGCTTCGCGGAGGTTGTGGAAATCGGCTTGAAATTTGTAAACGGCACGTTAAAGTTCATTTCCAGCAGGAAGGTTGTGTTTTCCTTGGGGAATTCGCCTTCACGCAAACGCATTCGACGATGCGGCGGCAAGCAATGCTTTCCGCCAAGCCTCCTTCCGGCCAGGGGACGGGCCGGTCGGTTTCGCGAAAATCTCGGGGGGAATCATGCAGGCGAGCGCAGGGCGTCCGGCTGCGACGGGTTCGCTTGCGCGACTGAGCCCGTGGCTGGAAAATAGCACGCTACCGGGGAGCCGATGGTTCCGGCGCCAGGAGGCTATTCCTTCGGCCGGGCGCATGCCGACGCCGCTTGTCTATGGCGCCTGCGGCACGGGACGCCTTGCTTCCTACCGCAGGGTGCTCGAGCGCCTGTTCGGCGCGCGGCCGGCAGGACGACGCGATATCCTCTTTTCCCGTGCGCCCGTCCTGATCCTGGCGGCGGAGGATCATCTTCTTTTCTATGCCCTTGCCGGGCTGCTGCGTGCGCTTGCCGGCCGGCGAACGGTCGGCCTCGTGTTGCGCCCGACGCTGCTGGCAGCCTCCGGCGACGGCCGTTTCCGGTGGAAGGGCAGGGTGCTTGGCTGGCTGAAGCGCGTCGGTGCGATCCGGACGCTCGCCGTTCTCCCCTTCCGCGTCCTTCCGGCCCTTGCCGCCATTGCCGACGGATGGATCTACGATGTCCAGCTCTTCGACCTGACGGGGGAGGAACACGCCGCGGTGGACGTGCTGCGCGGCGAGCGCCGGCCCGGCGACCGGCTGGTGATGACCGCCATCGGCGCGCAGCATCCGCGGAAGGGCTTTGACCTCTTTTGCCGCAGCTATGCGCGGTTTGACGCCTTGCGGGCGCGCTTCCGCTTCATCGCTTGTGGCAGGGTTGCCGGGCGGATGGAGGCGTATGCGGCGCTCCTGCGCGAGGCCGGCGGGGTTGCTGTGGACCGGGTCGTCTCGGACGCCGAGCTGCTCGGGGCCTATGCGGCGAGCGATGCCGTCTGGTGTCTTTATCCGCCGGCGGGCGACCATGTCTGCGGCATATTCGGCCGCGCCGTCCAGCTCGGCCTTCCCGTCGTCGTGCGCCGCGGCTCGATCGGCCATCGGCTGTGCAGGATGGAGAGCCTGCGGCATGTGGCGGCGACGGCGGACGACCTCGCCGTCCAGCTTGCAAGCCCGCTGCCGGTGCGCGATGCGAAGGGCGGCCGGCTGGCGGCCTTGCGCTTTGCCCGGCAGAGCGAGGCGGCGCTGCGCGACGCCCTCGGCCTTGTCCGGAACGGCGACTGACATCGAGGCCCGGCGCCTGCCGGCCTGCCGGTCACGGTTCCGCCGCCCCTCGCACGCCGGGCGGCGTGCTCAGGCGGAGCGGCGGGGGCCGAGGAATTGCAGCACGGCGGTGATGAGGCGGCGCTTCCAGGCGCGCAGGTCGCGGCTCCAGATAAGGGAATGCGCGTCGAGCCACACGACATTGACCGGCCCGGACGCCATCGTCCGCTCGTTGCGGCGCAGCGGCGCGCCCGGTGCCGCGACCTCATAGAAGCATTCGTGGCTCGGCCACTCGTACGTGTCTTCCCAGGTCCAGCAATTGTGGGCCTGGTAATGCCGCTTGAGCTTTTCCGCGAGCGCCTTGTCCGTCGCCAGCGGCGCGGACGGCGCGCCGAGGCGATAGGTATTCTTCTCCATGAAATAAAGGACCCGGTCGCTGACGTAGTTCGTCACGAAGAGACGGAAGGGCCGCGTCTCCTGCACCTTGGAAACGGCGCGGAACACCTGGACATGTTCCTCGTGTCCGTATTCGCCCCAGGGATTGTGCGTGACGACGACGTCGTTTTCCCCGATATGCTGCTGCAGCGCTTCCGTCAGCAGGTGGAAATTGCGCTCGTAGGCGGCGACATTGCGGCCGCACTGAAGGCCGTAGGGCGTCTCGACGGGGCGGCGCCAGTTCGTCGTCTGGTAGCTGCTCGATTCGGTGATATCGAGGTTCACGACCGTCTTCAGGGGAAAGTCATCGAAGAGCGTGCGCCGTCCCGAACTGATCTCGCGGCTGTTGGGCGCCTGATTGTAGCACAGGATGATCTTTTTCGCGGATGCAAGGATGGAACTCGCCCAGAGGATCTCGTCGTCGGGGTGGGCCATGATGACGACCGCCGCCTTGAAGTCATGCAAATCCATCATGAACAATATCCTTGCCCCTGAGCCGTGATCACCGTGTCAGGCCACTTCCTACTCTGGGCATTCATGCCCGCTGAAATTTCCGGCCATGCATGGCCTTGCGCACCGTCACGATGTACCGCCCGGCGGCACACCGCGATGTAATTGTATCTTTAAACGACGGATTTGATTGATATCAGGTTACGAAACCGCTTTGAAAAGGAACAATCGCGGTATCTTTGCCCCCGAACGTATCAAAACCGGGTCTTCCCGGGCAAGATGAGGAAATTCTGAAGCCTGTTTCCCAAGAAGAGAAGCCCGCCAATACCCACCTTCCTCCCGTTTCTACAAAGCCGCCGCTCCACGCTTTTGCCGCGCCGTTTTCCTGCAGAACGAATACACCTGCCGCCTTCGCCACAGCGAGCAAGCCGATGCCCAGCGTCTCCGGGAGGAGGCGAAAGCTGAAGGGCCAACGATTTCAGAAATTCTGGACCGCCACATAACCGCGGATTCGACGGCTCTGAAAACATTCGTCTTTTCGCGATGCCTGTAACCATAAAAACAAACTCAGATCCGATAAGTGCGGATTCGTGCTCGCTTGAGAAGCATAAACGTGGATTCAGTTTTTGCTCGCATACCACGAATCCAATGCTGCCTGATGATTGCCCAGGTGGGTTCGGTAGGCAAGGTCTATCACCACATAGCCGCCTGATACAGGAACTTGCCCGGATCCGCCGTTCGACCTCTAATCATAAGAAAGGAGATCAATGGCAATGAACGCAGTATCCAATCCCACCACGATGGCTCCGGTGACGCCGATCACGGGCATCCCCTACCTAGAAGCAATGCAGCACTGCGCCAGTATCGGATCTCTGAGTTCTTTGAGGGAAATGCTGAAGGAGCTGAAGGATCAAGGCGCGTTGTCGGAAGACTTCTCCGCATTGGCAGCATACTGTAGGCGAGCCTCGGACTTCGAAGAACACTTTGGCGCCGGAAGCCTCCTCGACCTCTCTCATCCCAGCATGGCGATCTTGATCGAAAATGTGATTAGCCCGAAGGAATTGCTGGCTATTCGCATTCGGCAGGAAGCCATCGCCATGAACCCAGTGGACGCTGCGCGTGCCGAGGCGTTAGCGTCGGAAGGACGGCTCCTCGTCTGAGTCATCGTCTGGACGATTGTTCCGTTGGTTGCTCCGGGCTTGGCGGATCATGTCTTCTGCCTCTTTGAGATCACGGCACAAGCCGGATCCGAATATGCCAGGCCCCTTCACCCGAAAGCATAGCCCTGCAGAACAAGGCCTCTGCTCCTCGATGTCGTATTCACCGCTCGACTTCACACGGATCCATTTGCCCGCCACGGCGCAACCCCTCTTTTTGCTGTCCAGAGCATGGCGTCTACAAACTGTAGCTTAAGAAATTCTTTCTCCAAGGAGCCATAGGGCGGCCAACTCTGATGACCTTGAGTTGTGGTCGGCCAGTGACGTAAGGTCCTCGCGACTCGGCGAGGATTCGCTAGCGAAGCGATCCTGATGCCGAAGCTGGGGGAAATATGATCACAATTGGCATTCGCGCCGCGCCGAAGGTCGTCACCTTCGCGGTCTACGACACCGATGCAAGGTCCGTCCTCAACGTCGAGGAAATCAAGATTCCGGCTGCTTTCGAGACCCCGGCCGCGTTGAAGTACGTGCGCTCGAATCTTCTGGACGTGCTCCGGGAGTACAACGTCGAGCGCGCAGGGGTGAGGGTCACGGAATCCGTGGCGAATTACCCCAACATCGAAAGGATCCAAATCGAAGGCGTCATTCAGGAGGCATTTGCGAGCAGCGAGCTGCAATCCTACTACGTCGGGCAGGTCTCATCGATCTCCAAGCGGCTCGGCATCGACCGCAAGAAGTTCAAGCCACCGGTCGATGGCGATGAAGATCCAGGAGTAGAGAATTGGAAGAAGATGGGAAAGGAAGAACGGGAAGCAATTCTCTGTGCGATGGGGGCCAAGGATGCTTAAGCCATACCAGAAGGCGGAACTCACGTTCGACATCCTCAAGGAGATCGGGCAGGACGGACGCAACTCTCGCACCTATGTGACCCGCGACCACCAGCTCAACGCCGAAATCGTCACGAAGCAGATCCAGAAGGACTCGCTGAGTTCGACAGCCGAATTCTTTGCGGAGTCTCAAGCCCTCTATGCGAGCGCTCATCCGCATGTGGTGCAGATCCACTACGCCTGCTATGACGATGATCATGTCTATGTGGCGATGCCATATTACCAGAATGGCTCGATCAAGGACCTGATCACCGGACGCCACATGACTGTCCGTGAGATCGTCAGTCTAGGTGTTCAGTCCCGGCATCTGGTGGATTGGGTTGAGGATGAATCTGTCTGGCTCTGAAGTCCAGACCTTGCAGATGTATTCGTAGGGAGTGAGCCCGCCGAGTGTCTTGAGCCTGCGGGCGAAGTTGTAGGCTGCCATGAAGTCGGCGAGATGGTGGCGCAGTTGGTCGTGACTGTCGTAGTGATACCGTCTCACGGTTGCTTCCTTGATGGTTCGGTTCATTCGCTCGACCTGGCCATTGGTCCATGGATGATTGGGCTTCGTCAGGCGGTGCTCGATGCCATGCGTCCAGCAGGTCCGGTCGAATGGATGGCCGCGCATTCTGGCGGTGAAGCCGTCCCGGTTCCGGGGCAGATCGGCGAACTGGATGCCGTTGTCGGTCAGGATCGTGTGGATGCGGTAGGGCACGGCCCCGACAAGATCATCGAGGAATGCCCGGGCTGCGGCGCTGGTGGCTCGGGCCACCAATCTGGCGAAGGCGAACTTACTGGTCCGGTCGATGGCCACGAAGAGATGGAGCTTGCCCTCGGCCGTCTGCACCTCCGCGATATCGATATGGAAGAAGCCGATGGGGTAGCGCTTGAAGTGTTGCCGTTTGGGCTTGTCGCCCTCGACGTCTGGCAGCCGGGAGATACCATGTCGTTGCAGGCACCGGTGCAGCGCCGAGCGGGTCAGGTACGGAATCGTCGGCTGCAAGGCGTAGAGGCAATCGTCCAGTGGCAACAATGTGTGCCGTCGGAATGCGACGATCATCGCCTCTTTCGCTGCGGTCAGAACCGTCGAGCGCGGTTCCTTCGGTCCGGTCTTCATATCCTCGACTGTCTGGCGCTTGCGCCACTTCGCCACCGTCTTCGGGTTGATGCCCAGTTCCCGGCTCAGCGCCGCGATCGAAGCTTCCGATCGCTGTATTGCTGCTCGGACGGCGTGTGTGGTCGTGGCGCTCCCGTGGCGAACCTGTCCCATAGGGCCTCCTTCCATTCCAACGAAAGGATCGCACCATCAAACCCCGGGATCAAACACCTAGCCCGCAAGGCAATTCAAATCCGGACGTCTATTCGCGGATCGCGCGCGGCGAAGAACTGGCGCTTCCGAACTTGGGCCACGAGACGCTGCACCACGTCCATGCCGACGACGTGGCGCAATGGATCATCTGCGCGATCGAGAACTGGGCCGCCGCCGTAGGCGAGGTGTTCAATACCGTTTCCGATTGGGCCGTAACCCTGCGCGGGTATGCCGAGGCGGTCTATCGCTGGTTTGGCCAGGAACCGCGTCTGATATACCGACCGTTCGAAGAGTGGGTCCTAGATCTCGGCGAATTCTCCGAAAACTCCCGTGGACACGTGGTGCGCAGTTCGTCGCACTCCATCGAGAAGAGCCGCCAGCGTTTGGGTTACAAGCCCCGGTATTCGAGCCTGGAAGCCATTCACCAGTCGGTGCGGGCATTGGTCGCGGACGGGAAAGTCTCGACTTCTGAGGTGAAGTCCTAGGTTATCAGGTCCGATAGGCAGAGGGCGGTGCGGAGCCTTCCTGAGGCTCCTCCTCGAACCTGATGGGGAGCCAATCCAGTTCTCCAGTTTCGGGAAGACGAGTAGCGGTGATACACCGAGGCGCCGTTTATAGTGCTTGGTCATGGCTTCAGGCGGCGCTCGAAAGCGTCCTTACCGGGACCGCGGGATCATCGAACCTGCTCTCCCTCCTCGATGAAGGGCGAAGGCGCGAAGAAGGCTGGCCATCTCCCTTTCGGGGACCTCACATCGACGCCGTCCTCCCGGGAGGGGTGATCACGCAGGCAGCGCCACCATTTCGGCGATGTCCGACAAAGAACCCAGCTCGATGTTGAATGCCGCTGCAGGCATCTGGCTGGCAGTGGGAAAAGCGCATAGGCGCCACTCCCGCTGGTAGGCGAACTGGAAATGCTTGAGGTGCACCGGCTTCTCTTTCCTGTGCACGAACGAGCACGGATCATAGTATGTCACAGGGCCCACCTTGATCTTCACCCCTGGCCAGACCTTTCGCAGGCCGCTTCCGAACAGCGATGCGAAGACATCGGGCTTGCGTATGATAAGCGCTGCATCAGCGTTGAAGTCATCAGGCATCCGGCGGTCGATGTCGCGGCAGGCGCACCAAAGGACGTAGTCCGGGCATCGCACCGTCTCCTTGACGAAGCCGTCCTCGATGGGACCCGCGAAGCCAGTCGTCGTCTTGGCATGTGTGCGGCCTAGGCGGACGGCATCGAAGGCCGGATGGTGGAACTGGCGCTCGCTTTCGAGATCATGCATGGCTTTCGACAGGCTTGCCTGGGAATAGAAGGTCGACGGTGTGATGCGCACTTCGCCGTCCTTAAGCATCTTTTCGATATGCTCCCGTTTGCCAAACTTGACGATCACGCCGTCGAGGCTCTCGGGGTAGCCACTGAATAGACGTACGCCAGTCGGTTCGCCTTTCTCGAAATATTTGCTCAACATTTCGTTGCTCTCGGAGATGAGCTTGGTCGGGACGCCACCTCGCGTTCCGAACTCCATCATCAGATGGGCGAAGAGCGGCCCGAACATGCCCCTACCATCCGCGAAGTCCTCACGCGGCGCGATCTGCCCTTTGGCTGTCAGGCGGACATTGTTGTGATTTTGGTCGAGCCATCGCTGGGCTAGGTACCCATCGCTCGCAAGCATGAGGTAGGGTGTCTGGCAGTATTCGAAGCGCCACCAGTCGCTGCGGGGTAGGGCACCGTTCTGGTCGGACGTTGCCTTATAGCGCTCTGCTGAATGTCTCCAGTAGGCCGCTTTCTGCTCTAGTACGCCACTCCAAGCCATCGTACGAATCCTGTTGTCTGCGCATGTTCGTCGATATCTCCGCCATGCGTCCATAGCAACGAAGACGGGCAAGAACATCGGTGGACAACTACTTGACTCCCGCCGCCGCTCATATCGAATCCTCGGATAAACAGGAGGTGAGTCGTGGAGCAGGAATTGTCTTACAGGCAGAAGGCGGACGCCGCCGTGCGCGATCTCCTGCTGGAGTTCGAGTGCCAGCCGATCCTGTTCGTCGGCAGCGGCTTGTCCAGGAGATATTTCGGCGCCCCCAACTGGCACGAACTCCTGAAGGCCATATTCAACCGGATACCCGACGGCCCCGACACATACGAGTACCTCCGACAGAAGCATGACGACGACCCTGTCGCGATCGGTTCTGTTCTATCAGACATGGTGTTCGAGTGGGCATGGAAGGAAGCGCGGGACGAGTTCCCGGAGGAGTTCTTCAACTCCAAGGTCAGCAAGGATTCGTTCCTCAAGCATTTGGCCTGCCAGCACGTGGCTCAGATCACGCCGGCAATAGCCGACATCAACGATGCGGCGATCCAGAAGGAGCTGGAGGCGCTGGCGGACATCAAGCCGCACGCCATCATCACCACCAACTACGATCTCTTTCTCGAGCAGGTGTTCGACGGCTACGAGCCGATCAGCGGCCAGACCATCCTGCGATACAACACCAACAGCTTCGGCGAGATCTTCCACATCCACGGAGACGTGTCGGATCCCACGTCGATCGTGCTCACCAAGCGGGACTACGACGAGTGGATGGAAAAGAAGAAGTACGTCTCGGCAAAACTGCTGACCTACTTCGCGGAGCATCCGGTATTCATTGTCGGCTACGGCCTCAATGATCCGAACGTCAAGGCGATCCTCCGTGACATCGGCGAGCTCGTCGCGGACGAGAATGGACTGATACCCAACGTCTACCAGATCATCTGGCGACCGGAAGCCATCGAAAAGCATCCGCCTGATCAGTCGATTTTCGCTGTCGAAGGGCGGGAGTTTCGGATCCGTGCTATCCATACCAACGACTTCGACTGGATCTTCAAGGCGCTGAAGAGCCAGTCGGCTCTCACCTCGATCAATCCGAAGCTGGTACGCGCACTGGCGGCCCGCACAATGAAGTTGATCCGGCACGACATACCCTCAGGATCCGTTCAGGTCGACTACGACGTCTTAGAACGTGTCGCCGGCGAGAAGGATTTCCTTCCGAAGCTTCTGGGGATCACGGTCATCGACAATCCCAATCAGTCTCACCCCTACACGCTGACGCAGTTGTCCCAGCGCATCGGCTTGCCGAACTGGCAGGCAGCGAACCACCTCTTGAACAGGATCAAGGACGAGAAAGGTATCGACCTGCGGTCATCGGACAACCGCTATCACTGCAAGATCAAGACCGGGAACAAGGCCTCAAGCATGGCCCGGAAGTGGTCCCACGAAGGAGTCGCGCTCCTGAAAAAGGTGCAGGATGACGAGGATTACGAAGTAGCGCTGCAATGAGCAGATCGCTGCTTGGGCGACAGGATTGAATCCTCGAAGTGGCATCCGTCGTCCCGAACCAGCTACACGCGCGTTGGTCGACAGTCGGTCTGAAGAGCGGGTGGCCGAAGGACTCGTTAAGTATTAACCATCCGCTTCCGCGCCAACTCTGCACTGCTCGAACGATTTGCATCCGGATACTAATTCGGTTGCGAACTCCGAAGTATTTCTATCGGGCAAGGCGCGGCCCTATTCTTTTCGGTTGGCGGCTTGTCAGAGCGAGATTTCGGCTGTTTACGGTTCCTTAACCATAAACTCCAACGAGTCCTTGGATTGGCCGAGTCCTAGGAAAAACGCCGTCTGCGCCAAAAATACGGGTCAGAAATGTCCATGAGGGAGAGCGAGTTTGAATTGAACGGGCTGTGTGGCCGGAGGGGTCCTGCGATCCCCGCGCGGGCTGCGAAGTTCTCACTCCACGATCAGCCCCTCCGGCCGACGAAGACCGCCGAAGCGGCCCCGCATGTTCTAACGCTAGACAGCCGCCACTAGCACTTGGCTTCGGTCGTCTTCCTGTTCAGGCCAGGCCCACTCGCGCTCCCGGAGGTAGTGTTCGGAGGTTTCCTTCTGTGTAAGATACCGCTTTGTGCTCCGTTTCAACGTACCTCGGCTCACGAACCGTAGGGTTCCTGTAAACAATGGTGATGTCTTCCCCGCGGTACACCCCCGGCTCGACCATCGAAAGTAGGTCGGGATCTTGAGAGGCTTTTCCCGGGGCGATGGTCATTCCGACGTGCATCTCGGGATAGAAAAGAAGCACGTGATACCATGTTCATCGGCGCCGTGTTCGTTCCTGATCAGGTTGCTCTCAAAGAAGGAACGGGTTCCCGCTGCTGCCTCTGTAAAGAGCTGTTCGGCAGCTTCCCTTGGAGTGAGGTGGCGATCCCAGTCGAAGAGGTAGTCTTCGAACAAGAAACGATCGCCCTGGCAGTCCGAATTTGCTCCGAGTATCTTGCTGTACGACGCATAGCCATCGATGACGACACCGAGCTCACCGATCAGCCATCTCCTGAGTTCCGTCGGCTCCGCAAACTCCGGGCGTGGAGTGAGACCGCGGCTCCGTACCACCTCTTCGGTGTAAACCGCGAGGGCTTTGTTGTGGTACTCGCCGTCGCGATACTTCCGGCAGAGGCGATGAATGTTGGATTCGTCGTTGCCCCCAAGCGACCGGGCAGCATCCGTGACGCTCTGAAACCGCCCCTCGATGATACCGAGTCCCATCTTGATGAGAATGGCCCCGTCGTCATAGCCCCTGGCAGGCTTCACGATAGCTGAATTCAGTCTTCCCTGGGTCATTGCCGTCTCCGTTTATGAACTGCTCCAAGCCAAGCAGATCGAACGGAATACGACGAGGACTTTTCGAGTTGTCCGAAACGGGCAGGTCCACAAGCGCGGCCGGTTTAGGAGGCCCGGCACGGGGAACTTCCGTGCCGGGCGAGAGCCGACAGAAACGACACTTCGCGATCGATGAATCCGCGCTTATGCTTTCACAGTCCGCGCTTAGTGGCACTCAGTCCGCATTTATGTGGCGATCAAGAGAAATCCCGGTGGCGCACCCGACAAGCGTGAGCGGCTTCTCCAAGGAAAGCCGTGGGGTCTATAACAGATTGTAAAATATAATTAATCTCTTTCTCCTGTTGTCTATTGTGTTCTGCTATCGTTCATGGTGATCCCGAATTTATTGGGGGAAGAGATGGTGGATCGCAAAACATATGGTGCGCCTGGATTGCAGACCCGCCAAGGCCCTTATTCGTGGCAAGCTCGGCAAGGAGGACAACCGCGATACGATCGCGGCGCCGCGTGCCGCCGAGTTTATTTCCGGTAGGTCGTGTAGCCCGACGCCTGGCGCGCGCCACACCTATGTCATGATGAAGCACTTTTAGTATGGAAACACTGCGCGACCTCCCCGATATAGAAGCGCTCGAAGACGCAGGGTTTCTGAGCAGAACTGCCGTGCAGGACGAGCGGCTTTCAGCCTAGGCGGAAAGTGAGGAAGACAAGGCTGCGGTCATCGGCGCGGGGCATCGGTTGTCGATCTCTGCATGGGCCTCGACTGATCACTTCAACCCTCTTTATTGAAGCGCTTCCATGAACGCCTCAACCGATGGCGTTGTCTTGCGCAGATTGAGTCTGGCGCGTTTGCCACTGGAAATAAGCGCGTCGGGAAACGCCGTATGGAGTGCGGTCAGAAAATCATCCGGCAACTGGCTGGTCACGCCGTGGGGCCGAGGTCTCGGGCTGGGAAATCCTTCAGGTTCCAGGTGACGATCACGGAGGCTTTCGAGGCAATGGCGGTTGCAAGAACATGCCGATCGTCAGAGTCAGGTAGTTTGAGCCCTGCGACCAACGGGCGATAGTTCGTCACGTCCGCCTCGGGGAGGAAGGCCTTCATCCTGTCATGCGTGGTAATCAGACACTCTATTGGTAAGTCAGGCGTGTTGGCGGCGAGATTGCGAGAGGTTGCTCGTTTTGTTTGAATAGCTTTGAGCGGATTTATAAGTGGTTTCCGGCGCTGTTTATGCCGCGAGCGGAATGGGCTGCAGCTGGTTGAAGTAGACCTGATCGGGGGGGCCGGTCAAGGGATGAATGTGGGCGTCGATCATTGTAGAAGGTCAGATACCGGCCGATACCGAGGCGTGCTTCGGAGACGGTTTTGTAGGCGTGGAGATAGACTTCTTCGTATTTAATCTATCGCCAGAGCCTTTCGACGAAGACGTTGTCCCGCCAAGCTCCCTTGCCGTCCATCGAATGCTGATCTCGGCGTCCTTCAGCAACTCGATGAAGTCGATCGACGTGAACTGGCTGCCATGGTCCGTGTTGAATATCTCTGGCTTGCAACAGCACGACAACGCCTCTTCGACCGCCTCGATGCAGAATGCCGTCTCCAGCGTGATCGACAGCTTCCAGGACAGAACCCGGCGGCTGAACCAGTCGATGACGGCGCAGAAATAAACGACGCCCCGCGCCATCGGTATGTAGCTGATGTCCATCGTCCAGACTTGATTGGGGCGAGTGATGGCGAGATTCTTGAGAAGATAGGGATAGATCTTGTGGCCCGGCGCGGGCCTGGACGTGTTCGGGCGACGATAGATCGCCTCTGCCCATCTTCTTCATCAGCGTCCGAACATGCAGGCGGTCGACGTCATGGCCTTCAGCGTTTAAAAGCCCTTGCAGCATCCGGCTCCCGGCGAAGGGATAATCCAGATGCAGTTCGTTGATCCGGCGCATCAGAGCCAGATCGAAAGCTGAAGCCGGTTGCGGCATGTAATAGACGCTGCCACGGCTGATGCGGAGTATCCGGGCCTGATGGGAGACGGGCAGTTTGTGGTTCCGGTCGATCATCGTTAGCAGTCCGGGCTTGCCGAGCGCGCCCGCTAAAAAATTGTTCTCCAGTGTCAGTTTGCCAATCTTGGCATGCAGATTTTTGACATCGACAACAGGCTCTACGGTTTCCTTGCGACCATCATCGAAGACATCGGCTGCGCCGTCGAGCAACTGATCCTTCCATTGCTTGATCTGGTTCGCACGCACGTCGAACTGCTGTACAAGCTCCACCATTGTCTTCTCGCCCTGGATCGCGGCAAGCGCCACTTTCGCTTTAAAGGTGGGGCTATGGTTGCGGCGTGGTCGTTTCGTCATCATGGCTCCTGTTCCCGGCATACTGCCGCGTTCAAAAGCCGAAAGCCACTTACCTCACCTGTTCAGATTTGCCGAGCCACCTCTCAGCCCTTGGTAGGCCCACGCCACAAAGAAGACGTAGCGGAGCTGCGCGTGCTGGACGGAGGTCTTCGGAAAGAAGCGGTCAGCGAAAGTGAAGTGTATGGGAACAAAACCTAGCTCGTCGCGAGTAACGTCCGACGACAGCTTCGATAGGTACCGATTAGCGGCGTTTCGGTCGGCCTCCGGCAGCATGAACCAGCCGAGAGCCGGACCCGTATTACTCATTGGGCCGAATGTGCTGCCGCACGAGCACACCTGTGAGCGATATTATTTATTCGAATAATTATAGGGTACAACGGGCCTCTAGATGAAAGTAAGGACAAGATCAGTTTTCGCCCCCCCCCCCCCCCCCCCCCACCCCCCCCCCCCCCCACACCCACCCCC